>Ga0160445_100240_pt1 | contig 39518 bp, 38 predicted proteins | sample HID1972M_E1MG_FD_108215 | JGI IMG/M metagenome (GOLD analysis project Ga0160445, IMG submission 108215) | Enriched pill bug-associated microbial communities from UW Madison campus, WI, USA - HID1972M_E1 MG | ecosystem: Host-associated > Arthropoda: Insects > Digestive system > Unclassified ... | reverse complement strand
CTCTAAATAGGTTTCTTTTGTAATCGCTATTGAACTCATTTTGACGTATTAATAAATATTAAATGCGGTAGGCAAATCTAAACAATAGATTTGAAATATGATAATATGACGGCTTAATTTTCGGGTCTGTATAGATTTTAAGACAATACTGTACAGAAAAGGTTAAATTTTTGTTAAAATGTTTGGAGGCAATACCCTTTTCGGTTAGATTTGCGAAGTGAATTTATTAAGAGAACAACAATTGAACCTGCACAGAATTTTTATTTAAGTCATAGTATATGAAAAAGACAGTACTCGTAGCCTGTATGCTGCTTACTTGTTTCCTATTTTCTGCCAATGCGCAAAATCCATCTACTTCTAAAAATACTTCCGACGACCCCGATAATCTAGCGAAAGAATACTTTTCTCAGATTATGGGTGTTGCAGCCTCCTCTACAACGAATACAAAAATGTATCAATTCGTTTACGACTGGATTGGTACTCCTTACCGTTTAGGTGGCAATACCAAAAATGGCATTGATTGTTCCAAATTCGCTGCCCAACTATATGACCAGGTGTTTAATACTTCAATCGGATATAACTCTCGCAATATCTATTCCAATGTAGATAAAGTAAGTAAGCCTAATTTACAACCTGGAGACTTCGTTTTCTTTAAGATTAGAAGTAAAAATATTACCCATGTAGGAGTGTATATAGGCGACAATAAATTTGCTCATGCTTCTTCGAGCCGGGGTGTAATGATCAGTAATTTGGAAGATGCTTATTGGAAACGTTATTATTATAATGGTGGAAGAGCTTTAACGGCTGGAAATGATCAAGACAATATAGATAACTCCATAAATTAATAAGTGTATGCTTAAGGCCGGATGTATAACCATGCATCCGGCTTTTTATTTTAACACTATTTAGCTAATCAGAAAAATTAATTACATTTATTTTTAATCTCTTAAAAGATGTCAAAGAAAGTTATCATTCTGAATAGTGAACAAATAAAACAAAAAACCATAAGGATAGCCTATCAGATCCTTGAGGATTCAATTGATGAAAGGGAGATCGTATTCGCCGGTATAGCAGATCGGGGATATGTCTTTGCTCAACGGATAATTGAGGAACTACAAAAAATCTCATCGCAAGAAGTCTCGTTAGTTAAAATCTCTTTAGATAAGAATAGCACTTCCCTGATAGCAAATACCGATAAAGAAGTGTCAGAGGTTAAAAATAAAGTTGTTGTGTTAGTGGATGATGTCCTAAATAGTGGACGCACATTAGCTTACGCTTTGGGTGTCTTTTTAGATGTGCCTTTAAAAAAGATGCGTATAGCCGTAATGATTGATCGCAGTCATCATAATTATCCTGTATATAGTGATTTTGCAGGTCTTAAATTATCAACTGTGTTAAAAGAGCATGTGTCAGTTGTATTCTCTGACGATAATAAAAAAGATGCAGCTTATTTGTCTTAAACTGCATCCTTTTTATATCCTAAGATAAACTAAGCTATAGTTAGTTTAGTTAGTTCTGACTTATCTTTAATGTCATCCCGGGATTGATTGTATTGCCTTTAAGGCCGTTCATTGCCTTTAATGAAGATACGCTTGATCCTTTAAAACGTTTCGTTATAGCATCCAGTGTATCCCCTTTTTTAACCTTATAAGCTATATAATAGTTCTCTTTTTGCACTACTTTTCTACTTGCTTGCATGTCAGCTGAAACCTGAAGATTTTGGCCAACAATTGGTGTTGAAGGGTTTAAGTTATTCCACGCTAATAAATCCTGAACATCAATATTGTAGTAAACGGCAATTTCTGATAGTTTCTCTCCTTTGCGTACCCGGTGATATTTTACTTTGGAATCAATTGATTCCTTTGTATTTTGTGCTATAAGAGCCGTTGATGTATTAGTATTGCCTTGAAGAAAGCTATAAAGTTTTGCATATTCATTTTTATGAACCTTTGGAACGATTAAACGGCTCGGGTTTGATTTGCTTCCATTAACGATCTTTCTTTTATAAGAAGGATTCAGTTGATATAAATTATCAGGATTCATTTCCAATACCTTTGCAACAGAGGAGAGGGATAAATTCTTTTCTATAAGAATAACATCAATGTCTTCCGGTAAATCTGTATAGTTGGGCTCAATAGGATATTTTTCAGGATTACCAAGAACATGGCATATCGCGATAAAAGCAGGAACATAGTTTTTTGTTTCATTGGGTAAGTAAGGACGTATATCCCAAAAAGTTGGATTGTCTTTGCCACTTCTTCGGATAGCCCGGTTAACATTCCCTTGTCCGCAATTATAAGAGGCAATAGCTAAGAACCAATCGCCGTATACAGAGTAGGCTTCTTTTAAATAATTTGCGGCAGCATATGTGGCCTCAATTGGGTCTTTTCGTTCATCAACATAAGAATTGATTTGTAAACCATATCCTTTTGCTGTTGCATACATAAATTGCCATGGACCTGTTGCCCCAACTCTAGATACTGCATGTGGATTTAAAGATGACTCAACAATCGCTAGATATTTAATATCAGAAGGAATATTTGTCTCATTGAATACCTTTTCGAAAATCGGAAAATAATAAGACGCCAATCCCTTCATTTTAGATAAATGTGAATGATAATTCGGATTGGTATATTTATTGATATATGAGTTAACGAAAGCGTTACGATTTTCTTTCATCTGCTTGCGCAAGGGGGAAAGTTGATCATTTAACAGTTCTCTGATCGTTGAGGAAGCCAGTTCCTTTTCATTTTGAGATAAAGACAGGGTGTCAATACGTTTAATAGCTAGAGGTTTTTTTACCAAAGCAGTTTTCGTTGAGTCTCTAATATGCACTGGTTGGCTTGCTAAGGCGGCGGTTACGGTAGCCATACTAAAAAGTATAGATATAGTAATAGCTGTAATTTGCTTATTGGGCATAGGTATTTTTATTCAGTTTAATAAGGTTCCTAAAAACAAAACATAGAAATACTTGTTATTAAACGGCTTTCCATCTAAATTATTATATCAAGAAAGAATTAAAGAATTGCCTAAAAGAAAATAGTAGAAAATAGGCTTACAATGTTGCACAAGCTAGAGGCAATAAAACCTCTAAATGCAATAAAATGAGATTCCATAAAAGGAATACCATGAAAAGAAAGAAAGAGATCTTTGCGATTAATCATCCAAAGACCTCTTTTTATTTATAATTACTTCTGTTCTTCCTTTACTTTGTCTACAGGATCCAGAGGATCATCGTTTTGTGCATCCTTAAATTCGCGAATACCTTTTCCCAGCCCTCGCATTAATTCAGGGATCTTTTTACCTCCAAATAGCAATAAAATAGCTATAGCGATGAAAATCAATTCTTGACCGCCTAAAAATGCTCCTAAAGTTGTACTTATCATGTGCGTACTTTTTATAATAGTGATATAAAATCTTTCGTTCCTTAAACGCCTTTTACTCTTTAAAGTCTGGTTGCAATTAAGGTTTTACAAATATACAATTAATAATTAAAAACGTGCAAGCCATGGAGTTGGATTTATTGGAGCAGATCCTTCCCATATTTCAAAATGTATTTCTGTTGTTCCTTCATCAGGATCTGTAGCTGCCGTTCCAATGGCTTGTTTAACGGTAACTTTTTGTCCCCTGGAAACTGAAACTGATCTTAAGTTAGAATATACAGAGAAATATTTACCATGGCGAATAATAACAGCATAGCCTGCGCCCATCATTTGTACCACGCTACGTACCTCACCATCAAATACCGCTCGTACTGCTGCTCCATTATTGGTACGTATATTCAAGCCATTATTTTCCATTTTAACACCTCTACCATAGGTGTGTTGGCCAAAATCTTGTGTAATAGCTCCTTGAGTAACTGGCCACGGCAGCTTTCCTCTATTGCTCATAAATTCATTAGATAATTTGGCTGCTTCCGGAGTGGCTGATAAAACACCTGAAGCTGTACGAGGAGCAGCTACGACTGTAGTTTTTTCTACCGGTTTTACAGGTTCCCCAGCTGCTCTGGCTCGGTCTGCTTCGGCTTTGGCTTTGGCAGCCTCGCGTTCAGCAACTAATCTAGCTGCCTCTGCTGCACGTCTTTGTTCTTCCTCGATTTCCTTCCGGATGGCAGCCTGAATAGCTCTTGCCAAACGGCTTGCTTCTTGCTGTTTTTTGGTAATTTCTTGCTTATACTGCTTTTCCTGACTGGCAAATCCACTAACCACTTTTGACTTCTCTGATTTTTGAGTGCTTAACGTATTCCGCTCTTTCTCTTGATCGGCCAAGAGGTTGGATTTCTCATTTTTGTTAGCACCAAGTTCAGCAATTTTTTTCTGAATAGTTGTTTGGGTATTTTCTATTTCTTTGGCTTGTTTTTTTCTGGATTCACTAAACTGTTGAAGGTATTTTATTCGTTTAAAAGCTTGATTAAAGTCTTGAGAAGCAAAAATAAACATCATTTTGTTGTATCCATTTTTGTTTCTGAAAGCAAACCGGATCATGCTCGCATAATCCTTTTTCAGCTTTTCAAGTTGATCCTCAAGCTTTTTAATTTCTTGTGTATTCTCCTGTATCTGCCGTTCTATTAACCTCATTTCAGAACTTATAGTGCTTATTTTCCGTTCACGGAGAGTAATTTGAGTATTAAGGGCATTAACCTGCTTTAGGGTTAGCGTTTTATTACTAGAGGTGGTTTTAAGACTTTGATTAAGAAGATTAATTTCCCGGTTCAATCGCTCACGTTGTTTCTTAAGTTCTGCACTGGTTTGCCCGTAAGTTACTCCTGCAAACATTATAAGTACAAAAATGCTTACTATCGTTCTAATCAATTTCATTCTTCTCAATGGTATATTCTGTAGCACGGCTACGAAGTTAATCATTTATATTTTTTTATAACGCTCGGGAACAGAGAAGGGAAAGCTTAACTCTTGATTTAAGTTAATATCTTCATATTTCATGGCTGCATCCATATTCATTTTAGCAGCCTTTAAGTTGATGTTAACCTCGCTTGGAATTGACTGTGATTCAATTTTTCCATAATTTGGATAATTAAACTGCAGAATTTGATTCTTGTTACTTTCTGAAAGACTAGTCTGCGATACATTATAATCAGCATCTAAATTCATTTCAAACGATAAATCTTCTAAATCTCCTACAATCTTATAATTATTTCCTACACTTAAGACAGTGTTTGATGGATTCATATAAAAATCTATACTGTTTCCCACAAATAAGTCTTCCAATTCCTCAAAGCTTAATTCCTTGCTCGTGAAATTATAGATATAATCAAATGGTTTATCGATATATGTACTTTGTAGGCGGTTAATAATCTGAATACGATCAGGTGTAATCATTATTCTCGCAGCCTCAATTCCCAAAAAGGCATTTGCTGAAATCCAAATAACTTCCTGATGTTTAATGCGAATGTTTAGTGTAGCATTAAAGGTTTTATTATCCAGCGACAATTTTGTTTTAGCTTTCGTGCTAAAGGTTTCAAATAAAAGCTCATTACTCTCAATACCCTCCAATAGCATTTTTTTGTCTTTTCGGGATAGCTCCTTTTCACTTCCAGTTTTTGTGCTTATCATTTTTTTTGTTGAGCAAGCCGATAAAAAAAGAACCAGCATTAATCCTAGTATTACTTTATTATTATTAATCCACATATATTCTTTCTTTTATTTTTTGTTGAAGTTTTTCATCGTTTTCTGAATCAGTTAACTGAACAGCTTGTTTCCATAGCTTTAGGGCTTCTTCTTTATTTCCTAATTTAAATAAAATATCTCCTTTATGTTCAAATAGGGCTGATGAAGGTTTTTCAGATAGGTTAATCGCTTTATCAATCCAGGCTAATGCGTCTGAATATTTTTCTTGTTGAAATAAAACCCAGGCATAGGTATCTTGAAAAGAAGCATTATTCGGATTAATTTCATTTGATTTTTTAGACATGGATGCTGCTTTACCTAATTCTTCTTTTCTTAACGCTAAATAATAAGCAAAATTATTAAGTACATACGTGTTATTGCTGTCTATTTTTAAAGCTTCCTCATAAGCAACGTTTGAAGCAGCATGCATGTCCAATACATGGTAGGTGTCGCCTAAACTGCTATAAATTTGCAACATTAAGGCGGAGTTTTCCGGATTAGCTTGATTTAGAGCTTCTTCAAAGAATGATCTTGCTTCACTGTACTTCTTATCCAACAAATAAGCGTAACCGGTGAAAAAAAGAATCGAAGAATTATTGGGAAATAAATTGACAGCTTCTAGTCCATGTTTTTGTGCATCTGCGATTGTACCCATGGAAACCTCCAATTGTAAAAGCTGTTCCCAAATAAAGTCCAATTTCTTATCCAATTCCAGAGACTTTAAAAAAGCAGCATGAGCTTTCTCCACTTCTCCCTTTTGTATAAGGATGTCACCATAAACTGCTTGAGCATTTGCCTGTTGAGGATGGCTTTCTGCTAGCATTTTACTTAATTCTTCCGCTATACTCAATGAAATCTTTTTATCAAATTCCTGAAGTACATTGTAAATTGTGCGAATTTTAATTTCTACTGGCAAAGATTCCAAGGAAAAGGCTTTTTTTAATTCAATAAAAACTTGGTTATCTTTATTCAAAGCCTGGTATGCATCTGCTTTTGTTAATGGAATATAACCTTCCTTAGAAAATTGTTTTTCAGCTGCATCAAGTACTTTTAACGCTTCGTTTGGCTTTTTAAGATCCAGATATATATTTGCCAATACTAAATGCGGATTGCTCTCATTCGGTTTAAAAGAAAGAAAGGCTTTTGCTTCAGAAATTGCCTTTTTGGAATTATTCTGATGCATATAAATATCTTTCCGTGCTATAAAAAGTCTATCTTCTTTTCCGAACTTTTTCTCTATCCGCTGATATAGATTGAGTGCTTCATTTATCTTTCCGCTTAAACTTAATGTTAGTGCCTTATCATAATAGAATGAAGAATTATCTGGTTTTAACTCAATTAATTTGTCAAAAACCTTCATTAAACCATCATAGTTTTCTGTGGCTTTATAAATATCGCCTAATGCTATCCAATTACTTTCATTAGTAGGGTGTAATTGAACCAGTCTTTTGGCCAAGTTTTCTGCAGCATCAAAATTCTTTTGAGCGAAATAAATCCGCATTAAATTAAGAGTAGCTTCTTGATGGGTACTATCAATACTTATAGCCTGTTCCAGCTGGCTTTGTGCAGTAAAGTATTCGCCTTTTTCTAAGTTTTGAACTGCTTTTAAGTAAATCTCCTGCGCTTCAGGGTTTGGTGTCGTTTGAGCGGAAAGAGAGTTTCCAATCAAAAGAAGAGAAAGGTTTAAGAAAAAAATAAGTAGTGCTTTCATTTATATTAAATTACACCGGTATGTCCATAACCTCCTGCACCACGAATGGTTGTAGAAAGCTCAGTAGTTTCCTCCCAGTCAACTTGTTCATATTGTGCGATAATCATTTGTGCGATGCGCTCTCCATGAACGATTTCAAAGGGTTCTTCAGAAAAATTAATTAACAGAACCTTAATTTCGCCTCTATAATCTGCGTCAATAGTGCCAGGTGAATTCAGTACAGTAATACCATGTTTATAAGCCAAGCCACTTCTTGGGCGGATCTGTGCTTCAAATCCTAGAGGCAGCTCAATAAACAAACCGGTAGAAACCAGCATCCGTTGCATGGGATTTAATATAACGTTCCCTTCAACCAAATTTGCACGTAAGTCCATCCCTGCAGAAGCTTCAGTTTGATAGCTTGGGAGTTCATGTTCAGATTTATTTATAATTTTAATGATCATCTTTTTTAATAATAAGTTTTAATAGTTGTTTCTTTTCTACTAAGAAAGTAATAATAATAAATATAAAGAATAAAGTATTCCCAATAATTAAATTTCGGCTAAATAAATAGAAAGATATCCAACTAATTAACGCCGCTGCTCCAATATAGCAAATGTTCTTTCTAATATGATAAGGTATGGGATAGTTTTTTTGCCCCAAAAAGTAGGATAACGCCATCATTACAAAATATGCGGACATCGTAATCCAGGCTGATGCAAAATAGCTGTATTTAGGAATAAGTATAATATTCAGTACAATCGTAATAATAGCACCTACTCCGGAAATATAGAGACCAAATTTGGTTTGATCAGAAAGTTTATACCAAATGGATAGGTTCATATAAATTCCAAGAAATACATAGCCCATCAATAGAATTGGAACCACTGGTAATCCTGACCAATATTGAGCTTGTTGTATCGCATTACCTCCTTTTATAAAATATTTCAGGATTTCCATATTGGCAACCAAAGCTACAACAGCTAAACTAATGGCAATGATAAAATAATCCATTATCACTGCATAAGTTTTCCGTGCATTCGGATTTTTTGCATGACTAAAAAAGAATGGTTCTGCACCCAAACGAAAGGCTTGAATGAAAATGCTAAGGAATATTGCGATTTTTGAACAGGCACCGTAAATACCTAAATCCCGTACTCCAGTATCCAAGGGAAGTAACTTTGTTAGAAAAATTTTGTCTAGGTTCTCATTTATAATAAAGGACAGGTTTGCAATTAAAATAGGAATAGAATACCAGAGCATTTCCTTCATCAGTTTCTTATCTGCTTGCAATTTAATCTGCGAAAGCTCAGGGATAAGAAGTATTAAGGTAACAATACTCGATATTAAATTCGCTAGGAACACATAGCCAATCCACTGATGATTCAGCCAAGTACTTAGCCATTCTGCGCCTGGAAGGTTGTTTTTAACAACATATGGTAAAAAGATAATAAACAGTAAGGTGAAACTAACAAATATTAAAATGTTTGCCAGCTTAATCAATCCAAAACGCAAAGGTCTTCCTTTGGCCCGTATTTGTGCAAAGGGAATTACAGCCAGGGCATCTGCTGTTAAAATAAATGAAAAATAATAAATATAGATTACTCGTTCTGGGCCTTTTTCATCAAATAACCAAATGGAAATGTCTTTGGCAAAAAGCAGGGTACCTACGATAAAAACGATGGAAGTAAGGAGGATGAAAAAGAAAGTAGTATTATAGACCCTTTCCTTTTCATCTTCATGTTTCTGGAGATATCGGAAGAAAGTAGTTTCCATTCCGAAAGCTAAGATGGCATTCAGAATAGCCGCCCAACTATAAAGGTTGGTTAATATTCCATAAATAGCAGCCGGATAAACCTTAACAAGTATTGGCGTAAGTACAAAGTTAAGTAATCGTGCAATTACAGTACTTAGGCCGTAAATAAGGGTTTGTCCGGCAAATGTTTTTAATGTAGACAAGCTTTAGTTTAAATTATCGCTATTTTACTTTTTAAGAATTTCAAAGTTACGATAGTTTTTGAGTTCAGATTCACTTTGGATAATATTTTCAACCACAGCATTATCGGGTCCTTCGCGGCACCATTCCAAAAAGCTATCCAAGGAATACGGGCTGCCTTCTGCTTCAATATATACCGTTTTGTCTTCCAGATTTCTTATAATGCCTTTTATTCCAAGCTGGTCAGCAACCGCTTTTGTGGTAGCTCGGTAAGAAACACCTTGTACTTTTCCTGAAATCACTAAATTTAAATGTTTCATTTGTCGCTTCGCTAAGTTCATTTCGGTTTATGTACTGTGAACACATGATGGTTACATCATAATATCTCAGGTTAAACAAAGATTAAACGTTTTATATTTACAATACAAAATTACGGATAAAATTATGTTCGAAGGCTATTAAACAAGTTTAACAAGCTCTGTTTCTTCTGTCAAATTTAATCCTTGAGTTTTCGTTAATAGGTTTAAACCTGGTTTTTTACCTATTTCCAAGCTGCCAAAAGTATGGTCTATCTCTAAGAATTTAGCGCCATTAAGTGTTGCCCATTTTATGCTTTTTTCAAGTGATAGATTTGGGAAATTCTTTAAAAGCGTTTTTATTTCTGATAAGATGCAAAGTTTGTCATTGGATGCAAGGCTATCTGTGCCAAGTACCACTGGCAACCTGGAGTTTATAAACAAATCAACTTTTGGTAAGCGATCTTCAATATAGAGATTGGCATTCGGACAAAGACACCAGGTTACTTCCCTTTTATAGCGATCTACAAAACTTATATCCTTAAAAGAAGTATAAGTATTGTGAACCAGCAAAATGTGTTGCGATTGAGGAAGCAAAGGAAGGATCGAACGTAAGGAATTTCTTGCTTGCGCTTTAAAAAAGTCAATGTTCTTATTTAAATAAGTATAAAAATCTAAAAAGCCGCCAGTTCTATATCGGTAGAATTTGTTTTCATCTTCGGATTCCTGATTATGTATACTTATTAAATTAGCACCCTTGTTGCAAAATATTTTTATGAAGCGAAATAATTCTTTGGAAACTGAATAAGGGGAATGAGGAGTAATAGAACTTGGTAAAGGTGAAAAAGACTCACAGAGATCAATGCCCTTTTTAAAAGCATCTTTTGCTGAGTCGGGTTCGAAATTGAAAATTTCTGAAAAAGTATGGTAATAAATTTTGCTGTTTAGCTTCCCTTCTTTTGTATTAATTGTATTTGAAGTATCGGCTACGGCTACAATCCCTGCATGAAACATCGCTTCATCGGCTTTGGTTATAGCCTCAGTAATCAATTCCAGATCATATTTTGGTCCTCGTGAAACTTGTTTTAAAAATTCTATCAAACCCGTTTTTTTGGGAATTTTCCCCAAAAGATGCGAGAGTTCTAAATGACAATGACTATTTATAAAACCTGGCACTAAAATACCTTTATATCTTTCAATACTAATATTTTCTAAATTTATCTGATCTTCAGATAAGATATTTATTATTTCGTTCCTTTCATTTACAACGACAATTCCGTTTTTAATTGGATCGGAACTTACTGGAATAAGATAATCAGCAGAAATATATCTACGCATTAGAGAATATTCATTTAACTTATTAAGATACTTTTTTGCAATTTTAGCAATTTTTATACACTTAAAGAAATATAACTTCGTCATTTCGTCAGCCTTTTATTTATTTATATTGTTAATAGAAAAGCCGTAACTTTGCAGAAGTGGAAAAAAATAATAGAAAAATAGACATTCGGTCATTGGTTTTCAGCGATTTAAAAGATCAGCTAGAAAAGTTAGGAGAAAAACCATTTCGTGCAAAACAGGTGTATGAGTGGTTGTGGGAAAAGTCAAGTACCAATTTTGATGAGATGAGCAATCTCAGTAAAGCGCTGCGTGAAAAGTTAAAAATGAGTTATTGTATAAATCCGGTAACAATTCAGACATCGCAACTAAGCGAGGACAGGACCATAAAAAATGCTTTTAAATTATACGACTCCAATATCATAGAAGGTGTATTAATTCCCACTACAGAGAGAATGACCGCCTGCGTTAGCTCTCAGGTTGGTTGTAGTTTGTCCTGTAAGTTCTGTGCTACAGGGTATATGGATAGAAAAAGGAACGTTAACGCTGATGAAATTTATGATCAGGTGGTTTTAATTAATCGCCAAGCAGAAGAGAAATATCAAAAACCCCTAACCAATATCGTATATATGGGCATGGGAGAACCATTATTGAATTATTCCAATGTTCTAAGATCTATTGACCGAATAACAGCTCCGGATGGATTGAATATGGCTGCAAGGCGGATAACCGTTTCTACTGCAGGAATCGCCAAAATGATTAAAAAATTGGGCGATGATGAAGTTCGCTTTAATTTGGCTCTTTCCTTGCATGCGGCAAATGACAAAAAGCGAAATGAGATTATGCCGATTAACGAGCAGAATTCTTTGGAGGCTTTGGCTGAAGCATTAAAATATTATTATGCTAAAACGAATAATCCAGTTACCTATGAGTATATTGTTTTCAATGAATTCAATGATGAACTTACAGATGCTGCCGAATTAGCCACATTTTGCAAACATGTTCCTTGTAAAGTCAATATTATTGAATATAACCCCATCTCTTTTGCCAGCTATAAAAATGCAGATGTTGATAAAATAGAATTATTTGCAGATTTTCTTCGTAAAAAAGGTATTAATACGTATGTTAGAAGAAGCAGAGGGAAAGACATTGATGCTGCCTGCGGACAATTAGCGGTTAAAGAAAAATAAAATAGAAGTTATTTATGCAATTTGTTCAGTTTATAAGAGATGCTTTGTCTCTCTTATTTCCAGAGCTATGTGCCGGTTGCAGCGAAGCCTTAATCCATCAGGAAAGGCAACTTTGCACGCATTGCATTTATAACCTACCTGTTACCAACTTTCATTTAGATTCCGAAAATTTAGCAGCTAAACAGCTTATGGGCAGAGTGCCAATTTCAGCTGCTGTTTCTTTCTTGTATTTTACTTCAGGTTCCATTGTTCAGAAGATCATCCATCAAATTAAATATAAAAATGGTTTTGCCACTGCAGAATTTATGGGTGAGCTATATGGCCAACGATTACAAGATTTAGAAGAGTTTAAAACCTGCGATCTGATAATCCCTGTACCCTTACATAAAAAAAGACAACGTTCAAGAGGTTACAATCAGAGTGCTTATTTTGCCAGGGGATTGAGTAAGATGTTTCAAGTTGAAACTTCAGACGATAATCTGATTCGGATAACTCATACTGAAAGCCAAACTAAAAGCAAAAATCGGTATGAGCGCTTTAAAAATATGAGAGATCTATTCAAAATAAAGAACCCAGATCTATTGAAGAATAAGCATATCCTATTAGTGGATGATGTATTAACAACCGGCGCTACCTTAGAAGCCTGTTCAGCAACTATTTTGGAAATTCCTGGTGTGAAGGTAAGTATAGCAACTCTTGCTTTTACCAAATAGATTCTTTTAAGTTGCAATTTTATACCCTAGTTTAAATCCTGAAGCTATCTCTACAACATTGCAACTTATGATAAATATTGCTGTTCATTTCTGAGCTATTTATTCGTATTTGATGCATACTTTGTGGGAACATTGTGGGGACTTTCTGGGGGCAAATACCCATAATATATTAATACAGTACGTATGATATATAATCAAGTTCTATAGTAAATAAGACCTTAGGATAATTAAAAGAAACTTAGAAGAATAGTATAAAACCATTCCTGTTAAGCGCTATATGAACGCAAAAAAGAAAAGGGGTTAGTTTTTTGTGTAGCCCGATAATAATCGTTGAGCTACACAAAAACTAACCCCTTTTTAAGGTTTAGGATAGTAATGTAGAAATCTATTTATACAACGGAAAACGCTCCATCATTTCATTTACCTGATCATGAATTTCAGATAGTTTCTCCTCGTTTTCCGGGTTCATTAATGCTTCATCGATAAAGTTAACGATTGTTTCCATTTCGTTTTCTTTTAATCCACGAGTTGTAACTGCAGCAGTTCCAACTCGAATTCCTGAAGTAGTAAATGGTGATTTATCGTCAAAAGGAACCATATTTTTGTTTACTGTAATCCCTGCTTCACCTAGTACCCTTTCTGCAACCTTACCATTGATATCTTTATTTCGCAGATCAATCAGCATTAAATGATTATCAGTTCCTCCGGAAATAATGTCGTAACCTCTTTTTGTGAAAGATTCAGCCATTGCGTTGGCGTTGTTCTTAACCTGAACAATATAGTCCATATATTCATCGCTCAAGGCTTCCCCAAAAGCAATCGCCTTTGCTGCAATGGTATGCTCTAAAGGACCACCTTGGGTTCCGGGGAAAACAGCCATATCCAATAAAGATGACATCATGCGGACTTCCCCTTTTGGAGTTTTTATTCCAAATGGGTTTTCAAAATCTTTACCCAATAAGATTAATCCGCCACGTGGTCCACGAAGAGTTTTATGGGTTGTGGTGGTTACAATATGACAATACGGTAGCGGATCATTCAATAAACCTCGGGCAATCATTCCGGCAGGATGTGAAATATCAGCCAATACCAAGGCTCCGATTTTATCGGCCACTTCGCGGATAAATTTATAATCCCAATCTCTTGAATATGCAGAAGCTCCACAAATAATTAATTTGGGTTTTTCACGCAATGCTACTTTTTCTAGCTCATCGTATTCAATTAAGCCGGTTTCTTTATTTACGCCATAAAAATAAGGGTCGTAAAGTTTACCCGAAGAATTTACGGAAGATCCATGTGTTAAATGCCCGCCATGTGATAGATCAAAACCTAGTATTTTATCTCCTGGTTTTAAAACCGCCAAGAATACAGAAGCATTTGCTTGAGCTCCAGAGTGTGGTTGTACATTAGCCCATTCTGCGTTAAACAATTGCTTGGCGCGTTCTATCGCGATGGTTTCAATTTCATCAACAATTTCACAACCACCATAGTAACGCTTGCCTGGAAGTCCTTCTGCGTATTTATTCGTTAATACCGAACCAGCCGCTTCCATAACTTGCTTGCTTACAAAATTTTCTGAAGCAATAAGTTCCAGGCCTTCCTCTTGGCGATCTAACTCTTCCTCAATTAGATCAAATATTAAGGTATCTCTTTTCATGTTTTTAAAATGTCATTCAGATAAACGGCAAAGATATTAAAAATGAATGTTTTAAATTGGAAAATATTCAGAAATCACATATTTTGTATATTCCTTCCGATCTGGAAATTATTATAGCCACTTTTAGTTTGGATGCTAATTAATTGTTGTTGAAGCATTTCTAAAATCGCCAAAAAGTTATAAACGAATTGTACCTTATCCTTTGAATGCTTCAAGATGGTGTGGAAATCAATTTGTTCATCAATTTCCAATAATGCAGCGATTGTCTTTTTTTGTTCTTCTACGGTATAGGGATATTGTTCCACACGGTGTTTAACGTCGTGATTACGATTGAGATAATTTTTCATTACCCGGTCGTAAACCTGCATGAGCTTAAAAAGGTCGAATGATTCCAGTTCTTCACTATGTTCTTTTGTTTGAGCTGCCAATTCTAAATCTCGGGAAATATTTTTACGCTTTTCAAGCTTGCTTCGTTTTTCCTCTAAAACCCTTAAATCTTCACAGATTAATTTGAACTGCTTATAAGCAATTAGTTTCTGAATTAAATCTTCCTTTAAATCAACTTCGTTCTCTTGTTCATCAAGACGGGTGCTCGGAAGCAGGGTTCTTGCCTTAATTCGCATTAGGCTAGCAGCCACAAAAATAAATTCACTCGCCACTTCCATATTCAAAGCGGTCATTTTTTGAATATAATGTAAAAAGTCTTTGGTGATTCTTGCTATGGGAACGTCATGGATGTTCAGTTCATCTCTTTCGATAAAGAATAACAGCAAATCAAAAGGTCCTTCAAATTGCGGTAAATTTATTTCGAAATTTATATTATCCATCAATTTTTGGGTATTTGTAATGTCTTTACAAAGGTAAATTAAAGCAATTGGAAAAGTAAAGATAATTAGCGGTTATCAAAAAATGGTTCGCTTGACCAAGAAACGCTCTTTGCAAACTTAGGATGTTTTAAATATTATGACGTAATTTGTAAAAGTTTTGTAGAGAACCTATTGAATATGGATTTTGAACCGGGAAAGTTATTAGCGAATATTAACAGCCCCGCCGATATAAAAAAGCTAAAGGAGTCTGATTTAGAGCAGCTTAGTAAAGAATTGCGTCAATATATAGTAGATGTGGTTTCTGTTAACGGCGGGCATTTCGGAGCGAGCTTAGGCGTAGTTGAATTAACAGTAGCTTTACATTATGTGCTAAATACTCCTTACGACCAATTAGTTTGGGACGTAGGTCATCAAGCCTATGGGCATAAAATCTTAACAGGAAGACGTGAGGTATTTCATACTAACCGTACTTATAATGGTATAAGCGGTTTTCCAAAACGTGCTGAAAGTGAATACGATACATTTGGAGTTGGACACTCTTCAACTTCCATTTCTGCTGCTTTAGGGATGGCGGTTGCTTCTGTTTATAAGGGAGAAACTGATCGTCAACATGTTGCTGTAATTGGCGACGGAGCAATGACTGCCGGTTTGGCATTCGAAGCTTTAAACCATGCAGGGATTGCTAATTCCAATCTTTTGGTGATTTTAAACGACAATTGTATGTCGATCGATCCTAATGTAGGAGCATTAAAAGAGTATCTGACAAGTATTTCAACTTCTAAATCCTATAATCGTTTTCGTGATGATATTGGATTTGTTTTGGGCAAGATTTCTGAACTTGGGCCTGATGCCTTGGGCGCGGTTAAGAAAATAGAAAAAAGCATAAAAGGCACGTTACTTAAAAATAGCAATTTATTTGAAGCTTTAAAATTCCGTTATTTTGGCCCTGTTGATGGTCACGATGTAAAGCGTTTGGTTAAAACGCTTGAGGATTTAAAGAAAATACCCGGCCCGAAATTATTGCATTGCATAACTGTAAAAGGAAAAGGGTATGCTTTGGCTGAAAAGGACCAAACTATATGGCATGCACCAGGTTTATTTGATAAGATAACCGGTGAAATCAAGAAATCAGATTCTACTAATCCTACCCCGCCAAAATATCAAGATGTTTTTGGACATACCTTGGTCGAGTTGGCCGAAAAAAATGATAAAATAATAGGTATTACACCTGCAATGCCATCAGGCTCTTCCATGAATATTATGATGAAAGCTATGCCCGATCGTGCTTTCGATGTAGGTATAGCGGAACAGCATGCAGTTACTTTTTCTGCAGGCTTAGCCACCCAAGGCTTAATTCCTTTTTGTAATATCTATTCTAGTTTTATGCAAAGAGCATATGATCAAGTAATTCATGATGTTGCTTTGCAGAAGTTAAATGTTGTTTTTTGTTTAGATCGAGCTGGCGTAGCTGGCGCTGATGGCGCTACGCATCACGGAGCTTATGATTTAGCTTATATGCGCTGCATTCCGAACATGATTGTTTCTGCACCGATGAATGAAGAGGAGCTGCGCAATTTAATGTTTACCGCCCAACAAGATGACATGGGGCCCTTTGTTATCCGCTATCCGCGTGGAAAAGGAGTGATGATTGATTGGCGTAAGCCCATAAAAGCAATTGAAGTTGGCAAGGGAAGAAAGATATGCGACGGTGAAGATGTGGCAATTCTTACAATTGGCCATATTGGAAATGAAGCTGTGAAGGCATGCCACAAACTCAATGAAGAAGGAATTCATCCAGCACATTATGATCTTCGGTTTGTTAAACCTTTGGATGAGCAGATGCTCCATGAGGTATTTAAAAAGTTTAAGAAGATTGTTACTGTTGAGGATGGTACTTTAGAAGGTGGAATGGGCAGTGCTGTTTTAGAATTTATGGCCGATCATAATTATTCATGCCAGGTTGTAAGATTGGGTATTCCCAATAAAATTGTTGAACATGGTGAACAAAAGGAACTTTGGGCAGAAAGTGGCTATGATGCCGCCTCAATAGAAACGGAAGTTAAGCGTTTAGCCATTAGTAGAAAAACGAATACCTTAGCAGGTTAATTCTCTCTTATAAACTCAAAACGATATATAAATTTATGCTCAGAACACATACATGCGGTGAGCTTTCACTTGCTGATCTAGGAAAAGAAGTAAAACTTTGTGGTTGGGTACAAAAGTCACGTGATTTGGGAGGGATGACTTTTGTGGATATGCGCGATCGTTATGGAATAACGCAGTTGACATTTAATTCTGATGACGATTCTGCTTTACGTGCAAATGCGCGCGAATTGGGTCGCGAATATGTTATACAAGTGTCAGGTACGGTTATAGAAAGAACAAGTAAAAACTTGAAGATGCCAACCGGCGAGATAGAAATTAAGGTTTCACAGCTTGATGTTTTAAATTCTGCCAAGTTACCACCGTTTTTGATTGAAGATGAAACAGATGGAGGAGAAGATATCCGATTAAAGTACCGTTATTTAGATCTGCGACGTAATCCTGTTCGCAATAATCTGATTCTTCGGCATCGTATGGCTCAAGAAATCAGAAAATACCTTGATGCTGAAAGTTTTTTAGAGATTGAAACTCCTGTCTTGATTAAATCAACTCCTGAGGGAGCGAGGGATTTCGTGGTTCCTAGCCGTATGAATCCAGGTGAATTTTATGCATTACCTCAATCGCCACAAACCTTTAAACAATTGTTAATGGTTTCGGGCTTTGATCGCTATTTTCAAATTGTTAAGTGTTTTCGGGATGAAGATTTAAGGGCCGATAGGCAACCCGAGTTTACTCAAATAGATTGTGAGTTAACTTTTATTGAGCAAGAGGACATCCTAAACATATTTGAGGGCATGGTAAAACATTTATTCAAAAACATAAAAGGTGTTGTATTAAATGATTTCCCGAGAATGGATTATGCCGATGCGATGCGTTTATATGGTTCTGATAAACCGGATATTCGCTTTGGTATGAAATTCGTTGAGCTCAATGAGCTGGTTAAAGACAGTGGGTTTCCGGTTTTTGATGTTGCCGAATTGGTAGTAGCGATTAATGCAGAAAACTGTGCTGCTTATACCAGAAAACAATTGGATGAGCTTACCAATTTTGTTAAGCGCCCGCAGATTGGAGCTACAGGGCTGGTTTATATACGTTATAATGTTGATGGCTCGTTAAAATCTTCGGTTGATAAATTTTATACGGAGGATCAGTTAAAGTCAATTGCTAATAAAATGAATGCTAAGGTTGGCGATCTGATTTTAATTATGGCTGGCCAGACTGATAGAACGCGTAAGCAATTAAATGAATTGCGTTTGGAAATTGCTAACCGTGAAGGGCTGAGAAATAAAGATACTTTCGCTCCATTGTGGGTAACCGATTTTCCTTTATTGGAGTGGGATGAGGAATCTAATCGTTTCCATGCTATGCATCATCCTTTTACTGCTCCGAAACCTGAAGATATGGATAAGTTAGATTCAGAGCCATTGAGCGTTCGTGCCAATGCTTATGATATGGTAATTAATGGAACCGAAGTAGGTGGTGGTTCTATCCGTATTTTTAATCAGGAAATTCAATCACGCATGTTCGACCTTCTGGGTTTTACGGCTGAAGAAGCTAAAAAACAATTTGGATTTTTGATGGATGCATTTACCTATGGGGCTCCTCCACATGGTGGAATTGCGCTAGGCTTTGATCGCTTGGTTTCGATTTTTGCCGGATTAGACTCAATCCGTGATGTAATTGCTTTCCCCAAAAATAATTCAGGCAGGGATGTGATGATCGATTCTCCGGCAGCCATCGATGAAAAGCAATTGAATGAGCTGTCAATTCAACTCAACTATAAAAATTAATAATGGCTTGTTCGGTCAGTTAGAAAGGCAGATCATCCTCTTCATGTTGATTCTCTTTATAATTGACCGGACTTTCATTTTCCATACCTGGGTGGGGATTGGCTGTTTCAAAGTCAGTTTTACGGCCTAACATTGTGAAATTATCGGCTACAATCTCAGTCGTATAACGCTTTATATTTTCTCGGTCTTCATAAGAACGGGTACGTATTTTTCCTTCAATATAAACAAGCTTTCCTTTATGAAGAAATTTCTCCGCGATTTCTGCCAAACCACGCCACATTACAATATTGTGCCATTCCGTTTGTTCGATTCTTTTCCCATCCTTATTATAGGTTTCGGAAGTTGCTAAAGGAAAGCTAGCTACTGTTACATTGTTATCGAGGTGGCGGACTTCAGGGTCTTTGCCTAAGTGTCCTACTAAAATAACTTTATTAATTCCCGACATATCAAATTGGTTAAATAAAATACTTATCAATAAAAGAATACATAAGCTTTGATTTAGCTAATTTATCTAAATCTTTTATCAATACATAATTCCAATCTGTATTTTTAAGAGGTTTATTATGAATATTTATAATTTCAAAAAAGCTGGCATAAATATTTTGATGGCTTAAAATGTGCTTAACGGGTTGACTGCTGTAAATTATTTGAGATTGCTCACCAAAGGCTAACTTATATTCTTCTAGATAAGGTATTTCTTCCTTGTTTAATAGTTCAGAACTCTCAAGTAAAGGCAATTCAAAGAGGTTTTCCCAAATATCTCCTGAACCACGTTTTTTCATTAGTATTTTTTCATCTTTTCTGATTACAAAATAGTTGAAGTAACGATTTCTGCTTTTGCCTGCTTTTATTTTTACCGGCAATGTATTTACCAAACCTTCATGATAGGCGAAGCAAGTTTGTTGTAGGGGACAAAGGCCGCAGGCTGGGTTCTTTGGTTTGCATTGTAAGGCTCCGAATTCCATAATTGCCTGGTTATGAAGACCAGGGCTTTCATTCAATAAAATTTCTTGGGCTAGATATTGAAATTGTTTTTTGCCTTTTGATGAATTAATAGGTTCATCAATTCCAAAGTAACGCGCTAACACCCGAAAAACATTCCCGTCTACTACGGCCTTTGGCTCGCCGCTAGAAAAAGAAGCAACTGCTGAGGCTGTATATTCTCCAATTCCCGGCAATTTAATTAGTTCATCATAGCTTGACGGGAAAATACCCGCATGCTCTTGCATGATCATTTGGGCAGTTTTTAGCATATTCCTTGCTCGTGAATAATAGCCAAGGCCTTGCCAAAGTCTTAAGATTTCATCTTCAGGTGCTGCTGCAAATTCCTCTATTCCTGGATAATGCTCTAAAAACTTATAAAAATAGGCGATGCCTTGGTTTACACGTGTTTGTTGTAAAATGATTTCAGAGAGCCAGATAACATAGGGATCATCGGTTTTTCGCCATGGAAGATTACGTTTATTTTTTTGGTACCATTCTATAAGCTGTCGGGAAAAATACATTCTGCAAAAATCACAATTAATTTTAAACCATTGTTGAAATTTATAATTTATACTTTCTTAATCGCTTGTATTAATGAACATCTTTTTGTAATATTTCGATTAGGTTTGCTTATCTATTGGTTTTAAGGTATTTCAGAAAATAATTGTTGATTTTGATTTTGTTTAATCATTATAAAAGGATACTTTTGCGTCCCAATTCGATTAAAGAGGAAAAGTAGAAAAGCATAAAATAAAAATTAAATTAAAACATGACTAAAGCAGATATTATCACGGAGATATCCAATAAGACTGGATTAGAGAAGACTGATGTACAGGCCACTGTAGAGGCATTCTTCAAGGTAGTGAAAAACTCCATGATTGAAGGTGAGAATGTGTACGTTAGAGGATTTGGAAGTTTCGTAGTAAAGAAAAGAGCACAGAAAACCGCTCGTAATATTTCAAAAAATACTGCAATTATTATTCCGGAACATTTCGTTCCCAGCTTCAAGCCTGCAAAAGTTTTTGTAGAGAAAGTGAAATCTGGTAATAAAGTTAAATAACTTAAAAGAGATAATGATCAACACTAAACAAATAATTGTGATTGCTGGGGTTGTCCTACTTATGGTAGTGATTTTCTTGCAACCAGTGAAAAGTTTAATTAAAGAAGAGGACGCAGGAGTTCAAAATACTGAATCTTCTTCATCTGATCAGTTTTCTCTTGAATCAGTATCTCAAATTTCTAAACAAGGCCTGAGTGCAAATCTTACAAAAAGCATTACAGATTTGGAGGCTGAACTAAAATCTGCACCCGATGCAGATAAATTACCTTTATATAAAGAATTAGCTCAGCTTTGGCTTGATGTAAACAAGCCCATGCCTGCTGCATTTGTATATGATGAAATTGCACAAAAGGAGTCAAATCTTGATAACTGGATAAAGGCAGGTGATATGTATACCGATGCGTATCAACACCTAACGGATACAGTTATGGCTCCTGTTTTAACAGGACATGCAAAAAAGGCCTATGAGCAAGCCCTGAAAATTGATGAAAATAATATCGATGCCAGAACCGGTTTAGGTACTGCATTGGTAAATGGACCTGCTCCAATGGCGGGTATTACCATGTTATTGGATGTGGTTAAGGAAAATCCAAATCATTTAAAAGCAAATTATAACTTGGGGCTATTTTCAATGCGTTCCAGACAATTTGATAAAGCGGTAGATCGCTTCAATACGGTTATAAAACAAACACCGAACAATGCTGAGGTTTGGTTCTATTTAGCTACAAGTTATGAAAATATTGGCTTGAAGAAAGATGCAGTTAATGCTTTTCAGAAAAGTAAAGAGTTGGCTGCGGATCCAAGCTTAACTCAATTCATTGATCGGAAGATTGATGAGCTGAGCAAGTAATTAATTAATTAAAAACATTTAAAAAAAATTATTATGCCAAGCGGAAAAAAAAGAAAAAGACATAAAATGTCAACACACAAACGCAAGAAACAATTAAGAAAGAATAGACATAAGAATAAGAAAAAATAGAGTTTTATACTGAATAAGAGTTGCCTGTAGCCAGAAAATGGTTACAGGCTGTCATATTTTAGAACTATTTTATTTATTATAAGCGAATAATATCCTTATAATAAGTTCGTTTATAAAGTCTTATGGTTTCATCGGAAGCTGCCATAATAACCGCTATATACATTTCCCTTATAAACTGCCAAAGGTTATAAAAGATTGATTGTTCAATCGTTTATGATGCTGCATTTAAAATATTGAAGTAATGTAAGGTATTTAAGTAGCTTTCTAATATACTAGCTGTTGGTAAAGGAATTAATAATCGATTCCACTCCTGATTCAGGGGTGACAATCGCTTTACTTCAAGATAAACAGCTTGTTGAGCTTAACACCGAACAAGTAAATAATAATTACGCTGTAGGCGATATCTATTTGGGCAGGATAAAAAAAATCATGCCCGGTTTAAATGCCGCTTTTGTGGATGTAGGTTATTCTAAAGATGCGTTTTTGCATTATTTAGATTTAGGTCCGCAGGTACAAACACTCATCAAGCTTACAAAGGTAGTGAAGAATGGTAGTTTTAAAGAAAAACTGCTATCAACTATCAACCTTGAAAAAGATATAAGTAAATCAGGTAAAATTTCTGAGATCCTCTCGCGAAATATGCTTTTACCTGTTCAAATTGCAAAAGAGCCCATATCTACTAAGGGGCCACGTTTAAGTTCAGATTTATCGATTGCCGGCCGTTTTGTGGTTTTGGTTCCTTTTTCAGATGTGGTATCCATTTCCAAGAAAATCAAATCAAATACGGAGCGGAATCGTCTTAAAAAAATTGTAGAAGGGATTAAGCCAACAAATTTTGGGATCATTATTCGCACGGTTTCAGAAGGTAAAGGAGTTGCTGAATTAGAAAAGGACATTTTAGATCTTATTGCCAAGTGGGAGAAATTCGCTAAGCGGCTTCAGGTTGCAGAACCTACCAATAAGGTCTTGGGTGAAATGGACCGTACTTCTACGATTTTAAGGGATATACTCACTGACGAGTTTTCGCATATCTATATAAATGATGCGCTTATCTTTGAAGAAACCCGTTCATATATCCAAGATATTTCTCCCGATTTAGAGAAAATTGTCAAATTATATAAGCATAAGGAACCCATTTTTGAGCATTTTGGTGTTGAGAAACAAATTAAAACTGCATTTGGAAAAACAGTGAACCTGGCAGGGGGCGCTTACCTGGTGATTGAACATACAGAGGCTCTACATGTTATTGATGTAAATAGCGGTAACCGTACAGCTAATAAAGAGAACCAGGAAGATAATGCGTTTCAAGTAAACAAAGAAGCTGCTAAGGAAATAGCCCGACAGTTACGTTTACGTGATATGGGTGGGATTGTGGTTATCGATTTTATTGATATGCATAAAGCCCCAAACCGCAAAGAACTGTTTGAATATTTGAAAGAGTGCATGAAAGATGATCGTGCCAAGCATACCATTTTGCCTCCAAGTAAATTCGGCTTGGTTCAGATTACCCGCCAGCGTGTTCGTCCGGAAATGAATATCGTGACTAATGAAAAATGCCCGTCTTGTAATGGAACCGGGGAGATTCGTGCAAGCATTGTACTAATGGATGATATTGAAAGTAATTTGAATTACATTTTGAATGAACAAAATGAAAAGGATATTACGTTAAGTGTACATCCATATATTGATGCTTATATTAAAAAAGGATTTCCATCAAGAAGGATGAACTGGTTTTTCAAATATGGAAAATGGATCAGGGTAAAAAGTGTGCCTTCTTATCATTTAACAGAATTTCATTTTCTTAATAAAAAAGAAGAAGAGATTAAATTATAAAGATTTATGGCCAAAGCGAGGAGTACCTATTTCTGCCAGAATTGTGGTTTCGAAAGTGCAAAATGGTTGGGGAAATGTCCCTCATGCTCGCAATGGAATACATTTGTTGAAGAAGTAGTTGAAAAGACAGTTAGTAAGATTCCGGATTGGCGTACTGAAAAATCGCCTAACCGGGCTTCAAAAGCAGCAGCTATTCATTCTATCGTTTATAAGGAAGAAGCACGCTTGCAGACTCCGGATAAAGAGCTCAATCGGGTATTGGGCGGAGGCATAGTTCCAGGTTCTCTAACATTAATTGGTGGAGAACCTGGTATTGGCAAATCTACCCTAATGTTGCAGTTGGCGCTAACAATGCCCAAGCTTAAAATTCTATACGTTTCTGGTGAAGAAAGCGAACAGCAGTTAAAAATGCGTGCTGAGCGCATTCAACAATCTTCTCAAGCTTCATGTTATATCTTAACTGAAACGGCCACACAAAATATATTTAAACAGATTGAACAATTAGAGCCTGAACTGGTAATTGTTGATTCTATTCAAACCTTGCATTCAGCCCATATTGACTCATCGCCTGGAAGTGTTTCCCAAGTACGGGAATGTACTGCTGAATTGTTGAGGTTTGCTAAAGAGTCTGGAACTCCTGTTTTTATTATCGGGCACATAACCAAGGAAGGGTCTATCGCCGGCCCTAAGGTATTGGAACATATGGTTGATACTGTTCTTCAGTTTGAAGGCGATAGACATCATGTGTACCGTATTCTGCGTGCAGTTAAAAATAGATTTGGGTCATCATCTGAGTTGGGAATTTATGAGATGCAGGGAGCGGGGCTTCGGGAAGTATCTAACCCTTCAGAGATATTGCTATCGCATCGCGAGTCAACTAGTTTGACGGGAATTGCAATTGCTGCCATGTTGGAAGGTGTGAGGCCGATGATGATTGAGGTTCAAGCGTTAGTAAGCACTTCTGCCTATGGGACACCGCAGCGATCGGCTACCGGATTTGATGCAAGAAGGATGAATATGCTTTTGGCCGTTCTGGAAAAGCGTTTTGGTTTTCGTCTTTCTATTCAAGACGTTTTTTTAAATATTGCTGGCGGTTTACGAGTTGAAGATCCTGCAATAGATTTAGCTGTTATCATGGCTATTATTTCTTCTCAGCAAGATATCCCTATTCCGTCAGGAGTTGTTTTTGCCGGCGAGGTTGGTTTATCTGGAGAAATAAGAGCAATTAACCGCGTTGAACAGCGTATCGCGGAAGCTGAAAAGTTAGGTTTTGAAAAAATATTTATTTCGAAATACAATTCCAAAGGAATTGATATAAGCCGCTATAAAATAGAAATAGTTCCCCTTTCTAAAGTAGAGGAACTATTTCAACAATTATTTGGTTAGCTATTTTTTAATAGCTTAACAATTACCTACTTAAGTACATCGATTTTTTTGCACTGAGTTCTCTAAATCTTGGATGTTCTAAATCTTTGATAAAAAGGATAGATTCACCTGTAGACTTCATTTCCGGGCCTAATTGTTTATCCACTTCAGGGAATTTATCGAAAGAGAAAACGGGTTCTTTAATTGCATACCCTTGCAATTTGCGTTCAATTTTAAAGTCTTTTAGTTTATTAACGCCCAACATAACCTTAGTTGCAATATTGATATACGGAACGTCATAAGCTTTCGCTATAAATGGAACTGTTCGGGATGCTCTTGGATTTGCCTCAATAACATATACTTTTTCGTCTTTAACGGCAAACTGAATGTTTAATAAGCCGATTACGTTTAAAGCTTTGGCAAGTTTAACGGAATACTCTTCCATCTGCCTGATAACATTATCAGATAGGCTGAATGGTGGCAATACCGCATGTGAGTCGCCTGAATGTATTCCAGCAGGTTCAATATGCTCCATTAAGCCGATAATATGCACATCTTTGCCATCACTGATAGAATCAGATTCTGTTTCTTCCGCTCTGTCTAAAAAATGGTCGATTAACACCCGGTTGCCAGGTAAATTTCGCAATAGTTTTACAACCGCATTTTCAAGGTCTTCATCATTGATTACAATGCTCATTCCTTGTCCTCCTAAAACATAGCTTGGCCGAACAAGCACTGGGTAACCTACTTCTTTTGCTACAATTAAAGCTTCTTCCGCACTTTCTGCAACGCCATATCTTGGATATGGGATATCTAATTCCTTTAACAGATCAGAAAAGCTTCCGCGATCTTCCGCAAGATCCATGTTTTCATATGAAGTTCCAATGATCTTTATTCCATGGTCTTCCAGTTTTTCTGCCATTTTTAAGGCAGTTTGTCCGCCTAATTGAACAATCACCCCTTCCGGTTTCTCATGTTCAATAATTTCACGAACGTGTTCCCAGAATACCGGTTCAAAATATAACTTATCAGCCATATTGAAATCGGTAGAAACTGTTTCCGGGTTGCAGTTTATCATGATCGCTTCATAGCCAGCTTCTTTTGCAGCTATCAAGCCATGTACGCAAGAGTAATCGAATTCAATACCTTGTCCGATACGGTTTGGTCCAGAGCCAAGTACAATGATTTTTTTCTTATCGCTAACAATTGATTCATTTTCATCCTCAAAAGTTGAATAGTAATAAGGCGTTAAAGCAGGGAATTCCGCAGCGCAGGTATCAACCATTTTGAAGACACGAGTGATGCCTAATGATTTTCTACGGCTATAAACGTCCTCTTCAGATACATTGCCAAGAATCCACGCAATTTGTGCATCAGAGTATCCTTTTTGTTTTAAATTCTTAAAGAACTCTTTGGGAATATTATATAATTGATAGCGTTTTAATTCTGTCTCTAAAAGAACAAGCTCCTGTATTTGAATTAAGAACCATTTGTCAATAAGTGTAGCCTTACGTATTGATTCTAAGGGTACACCCATTTCAAAGGCATCTTTAATATGAAACAGCCGATCAGAGCTTGGATGCTCAAGGCTGTACATAATATCTTCTAGGTTTTTGCTTTGGCGGCCATCTGCACCCAATCCCAGACGGTTAGTTTCCAGACTCTGACAAGCCTTTTGGAGTGCTTCAATAAAAGTACGGCCAATAGCCATTACCTCACCTACTGATTTCATTTGTAAGCCTAATTCAGCATTTGCACCTTTAAATTTATCAAAATTCCAACGAGGTACTTTTACAATAACGTAATCTAAACTTGGTTCGAAATAAGCAGAAGTATTTTTAGTTATTTGATTCTCAATCTCATCCAAATTATAGCCAATTGCTAATTTAGATGCAATCTTTGCAATTGGATATCCTGTAGCTTTTGAGGCAAGGGCTGAAGAACGGGAAACACGAGGGTTAATTTCAATTGCGATAATTTCTTCGGTATCCGGGTTTACCGAAAACTGAACATTACATCCACCAGCGAAATTGCCAATAGCACGCATCATTTTAATTGCCTGGTTTCGCATATCCTGATAGCACCGGTCACTTAAAGTCATGGCAGGAGCAACAGTAATTGAATCGCCAGTATGAATGCCCATCGGGTCAAAGTTTTCGATGGTACAGATAATAATTACATTGTCATTACTGTCTCGTAGAAGTTCAAGTTCAAACTCTTTCCATCCCAATACGGCTTGTTCAACCAACACTTCATGTGTAGGGGAAGCTTGTAAACCTCTGCTCAGCGCTAGTTCAAACTCTTCTTTTTTATGTACAAATCCTCCGCCAGTTCCCCCTAACGTATAGGATGGGCGGATAACCAATGGGTAGCCAATTTGCTGAGCAGCTTCTTTTCCTTCAAGAAAGGAGTTTGCAATTTTTGATTTAGCAACACCAATGCCGATATTAACCATTAGCTGTCTAAATGCTTCACGATTTTCAGTTGTTTCAATTGCGGCAATATCTACACCTATGATATCTACATTGTGCTTTTTCCAAATTCCTCTTTCATCAGCTTCGATACAAAGATTGAGCGCTGTTTGTCCTCCCATGGTTGGTAAAACAGCATCAATTTGTCGCTCTGATAAAATTTGTTCAATACTCTCACAAGTAAGTGGAAGTAAATAAACATGGTCGGCAATAACCTTGTCGGTCATGATGGTTGCCGGATTTGAGTTGATTATGGAAACCTCAATACCTTCTTCTTTTAAAGAAAGTGCTGCTTGAGAACCTGCATAATCGAATTCACAAGCTTGGCCGATGATTATTGGTCCTGAACCAATAATTAATACGGATTTGATGGAAGTGTTTTTTGGCATTTTTTATTTAAATAGTACAAACCTAGAAGAACGCATGTTATTATTACAGGTCGGGATTTGTTCGCTTTAAGGAAGGAAATTCCGACTGCTTTGTCGGAGTGCAAAGATAGAGTTTTTATATAATTTTTTCGATAAATCTTGTATCTATTTCTCAAATTTTTATAAATAACCTTTATTTCTATTTCAAATTGTAAATTGCATGCAAATATGGCGGTAGAAAATATTATCAAAATTGCGATTGTTGGACCTGAATCAACAGGTAAGTCTTCTCTGGCCAATCAATTGGCTACGCATTTCAATACCTTGTTTGTTCCTGAATATGCAAGGGAATATTGTAAAGATCTTAATCGAAATTATACGTTAGAAGATGAGGTCAACATTTTTTATGGACAAGTAGCACTAGAAAACAAGCTTATTTTATTAGCTAAGAAGGGTTTAATCTTCTGCGACACCATGGTTTTGACTGTTAAGATATGGTGCGACCATCTTTTTGGCTATACGCCGGCAGAAGTTTTGGATGGAATCAAAGATCAGAACTATGATTTATATCTTTTAACGGATATCGACTTACCCTGGCAGGAAGATAAGCTACGTGACTTCCCCGATTTAAGAGAACATTTTATGAACGTGTGGCATCAAGAGTTACAGGCTATCTCTGCCAATTATCGGGTTGTTTCAGGAATAGGGAGTACGCGTTTCTCTACAGCAAAAACCATAGTAGAGAATTTCTTGGCAGAAAAGGACCAGAAAGATCTATAAACGATTACTCTTAAGATCAAATAACCCTTTCTTTAAGGTAAAAATAACGTAGTTCTCATCACGGTGTAAACGCTTTGCCAACCGGCTAACCAATTCTGATTCTTGTCCGGGTTGGTATGCCAGGTCTTCACTACTTAAATGAATGTATTTGCGAAGAAGCTTTAGTTTTAGTGTATCCCACTGTTCCGCATTTATAGTTAAATCGCCCATTTTTAGATCTTTTAGCAAAAGTAATTAAAATGCATGTGTAAGACAAACATATTTAGAGCAGTTTAGGCTCGAAATTTGCTTGCATTTGTTTGATTTTTCAATTTAATGAATTAAACTATTATCACTTAAAAACTATTATCACTTTTGTCATGAAAAAACTATTCCTTAGTTTAGTCTTGCTAACTGCAACCACCATGTTTGCATCAGCACAAATACTTCCTTCTATTCAGTTTGGATTGAAAGCGGGAGCGAATTTTTCAAATCTTAATGATGTTTCTGTAAAATCTGATACGCGTACTGGCCTATTAGGTGGTGTATGGGCACGTTTTGGTGCTGCAGGATTTCATTTTCAACCAGAATTGTATTTTACATCAAAAGGTTCTTCTGGAGATGGGGATTCTAAATTCACTACCTTAGATTTACCCCTTTTATTGGGTACACGTATTGGTGTTGGCCCTATTGCTGCACGAGTACAGGTAGGCCCTGTAGTTTCATTTGTTTTAGATGAAGAAAACTCATTAGGAGAAAGGTTGGGCGATGTTACAAAATTCAGTGAATACAAAAATCAAAATTTTGCTTTAACTGGTGGAGTAGGTGTTGACATCAGCAAACTTAGAGCTGACCTTCGTTATGAACGTGGCTTAAGTGATGTTTACAAGAATGATGATGGGAAGTTGAATTTATGGACGTTAAGCGTTGGCTACCGTTTATTTTAATCTGTATTCTTCTGATTGGCCTGTCAACATACAAATCATTACGATAGTAACTCAAGGGTAAACTCCCTTGGGTTGCATATCTCTTTCTCTTTTGAACTAGGGTATGCTTTCTTTCTCTAATTGTTCTAGTCGTTTTTCAGCAATTTTATTGGTTTCGTAAATTTTAACGGTAATTAAGAAGTAGGAAAGAAGCAAAGGACCATAAACCAGTCCCATCAATCCGAAAAGCGGGATTCCAATAATTACACCAATAATCGTTATAATGGGATGGATATTACCTACTCGTTTCGCGATAATTAACCGTAATACATTATCAATATTACTAATAACAATCAAACCAAAAAGCAACATTCCTACCCCATTGAAATTATCTCCCTGGATAATCGTAAAAATACTGGCAGGAACAAATATCATTGGAGCACCTACTACAGGTATAAAAGAAAGAATAGCTGATATAACGCCCCAAAAAATAGGGTCATCAAAATTAAAATACCAATAACCCAAGGTTACCAGCGTTCCTTGTATCAAAGCAATAAGTCCTTGACCCAAAACATTCGAATAGGTGATGTTTCTTAACTCGCGACCGAAGCGAAGGGCATTTTCTTGTCTGAATGGTGAAAATCTATATAATCCACCTTCGAATTGCTTATAATCTACTAAAACAAAATACAATAGAAAATACATAACCGAAAGGCTGAGTAATAAATTTGCTGCTCCACTCAATAAGGAAGTAAATATGCCCCCGGCAGATGATAAAATATTCCTGAGCGCGTTCTCAAGTAAGTCCGGTTGATTTAATTTATCGCCTGCAAATTCATTTACTTTTTTTATGGCCTGTTGTATCCATTCCGGGTTTTCCTGAAGCTCAATGACCTTTGAGACCACCATAGATCCCACTCCTAATACTGGTAGAATAATGACCAGGAAAGAAAATACGATAATAAAAACGGCTGCCCAGCTTTTTCTCCATTTCCATTTTACAAGAATATACATGAAAAAGGGTCTAAAAATGGTATACATGACGATGGTACCTAATAACGCGCCAAATATTCCACGTACCGAATAGACAATGAAGCCTCCCAATATGATCAGTAAAGCCAAGGTAATGTAATTGCGCTCCTTGTTATTATATAGCGGGATAGACATCGTATATCACTTGTTTAAGTATTTTTGTTTAATTTTTATCAGTCTGGAAATTCGGGTTTCTCTTTTCCAGAAAGGCACTAACACCTTCCCTAAATTCATCGGTGCCAAACAAGTTGGAGAACTCTTCAATTTCAATCTCATATCCTTGGTAATTCTGAGACGCGTTTACCGCTCGAATTGCAGCAGAAACCGCTTGAGGTGATCTTGATTTAATTTTATCCAAAAGTTCTTTTGCTTTAATTAGCAATTCAGCTTGTGGAACCACATAGTTTACAAGGCCGATGAACAGTGCTTTTTCCGCATTGACCATATCCGCTGTCAGAATAATTTCCAGAGCACGTCCTCTTCCTACCAATTGGGTAAGGCGTTGTGTGCCTCCATATCCAGGAATCAAACCCAGTGACACTTCCGGAAGTCCCATTTTTGCATGATCCGCTGCTATACGAATATGGCAAGCCATCGCCAATTCTAATCCTCCTCCCAGTGCAAAGCCATTTATTGCGGCTATTATCGGTTTGCCAGCTTGATGGATCACATCAAAAACTTTTTTCTGACCTTCATAAGCTAAATCGCGTCCTTCATTGTGATTAAAGCTTGAAAATTCTGAAATATCAGCTCCGGCTACGAAAGCCTTTTCACCCGAGCCTGTTAAAATAATTCCTTTTATGCTTTCATTGTTCAATGCATCAGTTATCACCAGGTGCAACTCACTTAGGGTATCTCGATTAAGAGCGTTTAATTTTTTTTCCCTATTAATGAAAATAATACAGGTTGTAAGATTCTGTTCTACGACAATATTTTGATAGTTCGTGTTCATACAAGTGCTATAAAAGACTAATAATTTCTGTTTTCCGCTGTCCACGTTTGAATGTATTCTACGATATCATTCATTGCGGTTCCAGGCGCAAAGAGTTTGCCAACCCCCATTTCATTCAAAATATCCATGTCGTCCTCGGGAATTATTCCTCCACCCGTAAGTAACACATTTTCTACACCTTTTTCTTTCATCAAATCAATGATTTTGGTGAACACAGTCATATGTGCTCCTGATAATATGGATACTCCTATTGCATCTACATCTTCCTGTAGGGCGGCGTTCACAACCATTTCCGGACTTTGACGCAAGCCGGTATAAATAACTTCCATCCCTGCATCGCGTAATGTAGTAGCAATTACTTTAGCGCCCCGGTCATGACCATCAAGTCCTACCTTAGCCACTAAAACACGAATGGGTCTATTTAGTTTTATTGTCATAAACAGTTTTGTTTAAAGTTAGAAAATTTTAGTTAATTTAGAATGAAGCTGGGCGCCAATTTAAAATTTCGTATATTTATACTTAATTACCTAATAGTTACAATTTTCGTATAAATAATAATTTTCAGGTATATTTGTAAACATTAAAAAATATTAGCGTATGAAGATGAATAAAATTCTTTTATTTCCGAGACTAGTTTTTTCTGTAGTTGCTTTTCTTGCTTTAAGTTGGGCTCCTGCTAACTCCGTAAATGAAATCAATTCTAAAGTCGCCAAAAGTAAAATTAAGAAAGAAAATTTTGAAATAAACCCTCAAATTCTATTAGAAAGCCAGGCTTCAACAATTTATGAATCGATTAAACTAGAAGAAGCAGGTCTTTCTTTTGATGTATTTGAAAAAGCATATATTGGGTTTTTGAACCTACAAAACTCTAAAAAAGTACCTGAACAATCCTTTATTTTAAGCATTGCAGACTTTAACCAGTCGAGTAAAAAGAAACGCTTATGGATCGTTGATCTTGAAAATAAACATTTACTGTTAAATACCTGGGTTTCACATGGCAGAGGTAGCGGTGAAGATATTGCTACAAAGTTCTCTAATGTGAATAATTCTCATCAAAGCAGTTTAGGATTCTATGTAACCGGTGAAGTGTATAGCGGTAAACATGGGCGGTCTTTGCGTTTAGACGGAATGGATAATGGCTTTAACAATAAAGCTCGTGAGCGTGCTATTGTTTTGCATGGTGCTTCTTATGTTAGTCCGCAGGCCATTAAAAGCCTTAACCGTTTAGGATTAAGTCATGGCTGTCCGGCTGTCCCCATTGAATTGACCAATCAAATCATTGATATTATCAAAGGGAAAACCGTATTGTATATTCATGCTAATTCGCCTGTTTATCATTCTGTATATTTAAATTCAGAAGTGGCCGGAAGAAAATTACTAGCTTCTACACATTTTGAAGAAAACTCACATATAGGAATATAAAACAATATCCTGACCATAAACATCCGGGTAGAAGTTTAACTTATTGTCTTTAACTTCTACCGTTCTATAATCCAATACCACTTGAGTTTTTGGTGATAAGGCTATATCTTTTGCTTCTTTTTGATCCGAAGATTCCATATCGTTCTTTATGGTCTTGAATTTATCTCCATCACCAAATAGTGCTTTCGCTAAATCTAAAGGTTCTTCAACACGAACGCAACCGTGACTTGAGGCTCTGGTATCTCGCCCAAAAGCTGCTTGTGAAGGGGTATCATGTAAATAAACACTGCTGTTATTTTTAAATAGAAACTTAATTTTTCCTAATGCATTTTCATCACCCGGTCTTTGTCTGAAGCGATAAGGCAGGTCATCAGCTGAAAACGCTGACCAATCAATGTCTTCAGAATCTTCTACAACCTTGCCATTTTGCAGTACATCAATTCCGGCATTTGCCAGATAGAACCTATCGGCTTGAACATGCTTTAGCATTTCCTTTCCTGCAATGCTTGTTGGGATATTCCAAACCGGATTTACTTGCACAGAGTGAATTTTACTGGCCAAAACAGGTGTTTCATGCGAGTTTGGTACATCTTTAACAGCTTTTTTGTCATCTGAAAAAGTAGCTTTCCCACTATTGTTTCTTCCTGTTCCAACTACAACCTTCATGTTCATGATGGATTTTCCATCTTTTAATACATCTAACCTAAAAGCAGGAATATTTACATATACCACTTCGGAAGTATCAATATCTTGTTTCCATCGCGCACGCTCCATATTTACCATTAACGTCTTTTGCGTTTCTTCGCTACTTTTATTTTCAGCAGTTATACCAGATTTTAACGCTTTTTGAAGAGCCAGATAGGTAGCAGATTTTGGTTGAATGCTATCTAATAAAGATTCAAGATCAACGGAGCCTAATATATTCTCCATAAAAGCAGTATCAGCCTGCTTCGTTTCAATATAATAGCGTTTTAAAACTTTATTAGGGTTTATTACACCAAATTCAAGCGCATTACTATAATTCAATAAGGCGTCGGCTGTTGCAATTTCCAGTTTTGCAATTTGCTGATAGGCATCTTCAATATTATTAATTCCATCTTTAGAATTTACTAAGGACAAAGTTTTCTGATAGTCGTCTGCTTTAAAATAGTTAGGGCTTAAGCCATGTTCTGAAGCATTAGTTAGCCGTTCAGCAAGCAAATCTAGTTTTTCCTTCGGAAAGAACTTTTTTATTAATGTTGCCTGGTACCCATTTTGTTTATAATAGTTAGTAATGAATTCGGATTTCTTTAAATTACCAGCGTCTTTTTCTAAGGTAGATTTAAGAACAGCAGAAAGCTTTTCTGTGTCAATATCTTTATAGATCTTGTTTTTTGTTTCTTTAAATAGGATGCGATCGAGGGTAGCTTCGCGGTTACACGATGTGAATACGAATAATAAAATAATTGCCCCAAATACAATTTGTTTGCAGTTTTTGAATGCCATATGAAAGTTTATTGTTAAAACTAATATATAGGTTGCAATAACTTTGCCAATTCTATATTAGTAAGAAAATAGTTATTGAGGCCTTGCAGGTTCAATGCGTAAACCGACATCATTAACGCCGGGAAGTGGATCTAAACGCATATTATGTTCCAACTGGAAAATGTAGGTTCCTGTATCTGGAAAATGATAGTTTTTCAAAAAGCGTATTTGGTGAGTGAAAATGTTCCCTGCACCATTGCCTAACCATAACCCTTCTCTATTGGCCAATTTAAATCCCACCCGATAAATCTTTTTTGTTTTGTTAGGATTCTGCTGATGAACCAGAATAAAGATGTTGGAGAACGGGTAACCAATTGTATTACGCAGATTCAGATAAAGTTGATAAGGAATGTTTGCGTCTTTAACAGAAACGGTGAATTCAGGTTGTTGCTTATTTGGCCAGTTTTTATTTTTGATCGCAACATTTTGATCCATGAGGGCATTATCTGAACAAGCAGTAAGCCCCATGGAAAATAGTAAAAAAAACAAGAAAAGCTTAGCCTTCATTGTTATTATCCGGTTTAATGGAATTCTTCGGCCGCGTTTTTGTGAACCGCTTCTTTTTACGTGCTTGTCCTTCTGCCTTTGGTTTAGCAGCACTTTCACCTTTAATTTCTGTGGGCTTGGTTGCTATAGGTTTTTTTTCAACCACCTTTTTTTCTATGGGTTTAGTTTCCCCAGAGGTCTTTTCTACCCGTCTGTTTTTGTTCTTTGACCGATTCTTTGACGGGCGCTTTTTGGTTTTCGTGTCATCCAAGCGAGTCAGGCTGTCTTGTCCTACTACATTCTCATAGTCGAAAGTACGTTCCTTCTCCTTTGTTTCTACTACAATTGTTAAGTCCTTAATGTCTTCCGGTTTAATTCCCTTACTATTTTGTTGTTGAATTTCTTTTACGCGATCAATCGGTAAAGGGATCCAACTATCATCACCTGCAAAACTAAACCACATTAAGCGTTTAAAAATATCCGTTTTTTGCAAGTATGCGTTACCTTTTAGGGTTTCCAGTTTATTGATATCTGTAGGGATGTCTTTTAAAGCATCCATATAGGTATCCAATTCATAATTTAAGCAACATTTTAGCTTTCCGCATTGTCCGGCAAGCTTTAATGTATTTAACGAAAGATTTTGATAGCGAGCCGCTGAAGTAGAAACTGTTTTGAAATCAGTTAACCAGGTAGAACAGCACAATTCACGACCACAAGAACCAATTCCACCTAAACGGCTAGCTTCTTGGCGCATACCAATTTGTCGCATTTCTATACGAATACGAAAACTTTCTGCCATTTTTTTAATCAATTCTCTAAAGTCTACACGGCCTTCAGCTGTATAGTAAAAAGTAGCTTTCGATTTATCTCCCTGGTAGTCAACATCACTGATTTTCATTGAAAGGCCTAATTCTAAAGCCAACGTACGTGCCTTATGCATAGTTTCCCATTCCAATTCTTTTGCAGCTTCGTATTTTTCCACATCGGACGGAGTGGGTTTACGGTACACCTTTTTAATGACGGATTCTTCCTTGGTGTTCTGCTTTTTAAGTTGCAAACGCACCAGTTCACCCATTAATGAAACATGACCTACGTCATACCCGCTGGTGGATGATTCAACCACCACCATTTCTCCCATTTCCATGTAGAGATTATCTTCATTAACAAAAAATTCTTTTCTGGATCCCTTAAAACGTACTTCGATAATGTTAAAGGGTTTATAACTAGATGGCAAATCCATATGAGACAGCCAGTCGTAAACATCTAATTTATTGCACCCGTTCGTAGTGCATGTGCCATTGCTTTGGCAACCCTTTGGTGAACAACCACCTCCGGATGAACAGCTATTACATCCCATAATGTTATATATATTGAGTCCCTTTCGGGAGCGTTTGGTATCTTAAATATAATACGATTTGCAAAGATACATCTAAAAATAAGATTTTCGGATTCGCGTTCCGTTCAATATGATAGCTTGCTTTCTCAAACTCAGCCACTACCGCCTCCATCTGCGCATACTCATATCGGGAACTAAACTTCTGTGCAAAGTCCTTTTCTACTTCGGGCAGAAACACTAATTGAGTTAAATTTTCCTTTAAAAGAAGCGCTTCGCGCATCATATTAATGGCATATAATAGAAAGCTTTTCTGGCTCTCTCTTCCAAGTTTTGCAATTCTGGTTTCTATAAAGTCAATAATATTTAGGCCTTTATCGGTTACACAGGCATTCATCCATGTTTTCAACAAATCAAGGTGGGTATTTACTTCCTCCCCTATTAAACTCTGGGCTTTTTGAATATTACCATCACTAATGTATGCAATTTGTTTTGCCCGGCCTTCATCGAGCCCTGTATTTATTAGAAAATCTTTTACTTCCTGTTCCTTTAATCGGTTAACCTTTACCAATTGCGTACGGGAGAGAATAGTTGTTAAAATTTGATCTTGACTCTCCGCCACTAATAAGAAAAGTGTATTTGCAGGCGGTTCTTCAATCAATTTTAGGAGCGCATTCCCTTGACGGTCCAGATACTCGGGTAACCACATAACAAGTACCTTGTAATTGGCTTCAAAACTTTTAAGGCTAAGCTTTTTGATAATTTGATGACATTCCGCAATATTAATATTCGCTTGTTTGGTCTCCTCACCTAAGTGATAGCGCCAATTATCCATACTTAAATATGGATTTTTAAGAAAAATAGAACGCCATTGTTCCATGTAATCCATAGCGGTTTCATCCTTCTTTTTTGCAAAGAAGGGGTAGGAAAAATGCAAATCAGGATGAATTAACTTATTGTATTTACGGCAGGAAGAGCAGACTCCACAACTATCTTCGGCTTGTTTATTTTCACAATTCAAATATTGAGCATAAGCCACCGCCAAGGCTAAGCTCCCACTACCTGTGGGCCCCAGAAACAATTGAGCATGACTTACCCGATTATCCTTTACGGTTTGTATAAGTCGTTCTTTTAAGGCTTTCTGCCCAAAAATGTCTTTAAATTGCATACAAGGTGAAAATGTCTTTAAATTCTATGCTGTATCTTTGCATTCTAACAAAGATAATAAAAATGAGGATAATGGCTTTTGATTATGGAACTAAACGAATCGGTGTTGCAGTTACTGATCCGCTTCAAATCATTGCAACGGCTTTAACTACCATCCATCCCAATGAGTCTATTGAATTTATCAAAACCTATCTTCAAAGTGAAGCTGTTGAGAAATTCGTTGTTGGTTCTCCATTACAAATGGATGGTAGTCCATCTCAGTCGGCTCAACATGTAAAAGGTTTTATGCGTAGCCTGAAAAAGAATTTCCCTGATATTCCCGTTGTTACAATTGATGAGCGATTTACTTCAAAAATGGCATCTGCAACTATTGCCCAGAGTGGCCTAAGAAAGGCGAAAAAACATCAAAAATCGCTCGTCGATCAAATTTCTGCCGTTATAATTTTACAAAGCTATATGGAAAGTTCGTACCTTCATTAGGTTTTAATTCTTACTTTTGTTTTTATGGATTTGTTTGATAACAGTTTAACAAATTATTTAGAAGGCCATTCCGATCCTGAAAATGCGCTATTAAAGCGAATTAACAGGGAAACCCATCTAAATGTATCAATGCCACATATGCTTTCCGGCCATTATCAAGGCCGTTTATTAAGCATCTTAAGCAAGCTGATTTCGCCTAAAAGAATTCTCGAGGTAGGAACCTTTACGGGTTATGCCACATTATGCCTTGCTGAAGGTCTGCCTGCTGATGGGATTATTCACACCATTGATATCAATGAGGAGTTGAAAGATCGTGTGCAGGGTTATTTTAACGAATCTGCCTATGCCTCCCAGATTAACTATCATATTGGCAATGCGATAGATATTATTCCCAATCTCGACGAAACTTTTGATTTGGCCTTTATTGATGCCGATAAGAAAAACAACTTAAACTATTACCAGCTAATTGTTGATAAAATGCCATCAGGTGGAGTTATTCTTATTGACAATGTATTGTGGAAAGGCAAAGTGCTGCAGGAAAATAGCGACAAACAAACTGACATCATTTTGGAACTCAATAAAAAAATAGCTTTGGATACACGGGTTGAAAAGGTCATCCTGCCGGTTCGTGATGGAGTTTTTCTGATCCGGAAGCTGTAACTTAAAACAGATAAAAATGGAAGTTAAAAAGTATTTAAGCTGGGTATTTATAACAATCATTAGTCTAGCTTTATTTATTCCTCAACAGCTAATTGCTCAAACAAAATACACCCCCAAATCCTATATTCAAGCCAATAAAGATGCAGCCGTTAAGTATATGAAGGAATTTGGTATTCCTGCAAGCATCATTTTGGGTATAGCTTACCATGAAAGTGCCCATGGCAACAGCAAGCTTGCCAGTTATCTCAATAACCATTTTGGGATAAAGGGGAAGAATGACAGCAAAGAAATCAGATCAGCTTACAAAGGATATGATTCTGTTGAAGAATCTTACCGTGATTTTATACGCTATATTGAAAATGGAAAACAATTCAATGGTCTTATAGATAAATACGGACCTGGAAATTATAAAGACTGGGTTCTTGGAATAGCAAAAGGCGGTTATGCAGGAAGCAAAAATTGGGCGGCTCAGGTTATTGACATCATTGATAAGCATAAACTTTATGAGCTAGATGAAAATCCTTCGCAAGTAGCTAAATCCAAACCCATTATT
>Ga0160445_100234_pt1 | contig 40049 bp, 33 predicted proteins | sample HID1972M_E1MG_FD_108215 | JGI IMG/M metagenome (GOLD analysis project Ga0160445, IMG submission 108215) | Enriched pill bug-associated microbial communities from UW Madison campus, WI, USA - HID1972M_E1 MG | ecosystem: Host-associated > Arthropoda: Insects > Digestive system > Unclassified ... | reverse complement strand
GTGAGAGTAGGTCATCGTCAAGATTAAATTCCGAAACCCCAATTGCGAAAGCAGTTGGGGTTTTGTTTTGCCCGCAGGAAAGTTTTTGCACGGTTCATCGAACAAATTTGCACAGTTATTTTCGAACCAGAACACTAGAATAGCCCCACCTTTTTTGGAGCCAGAGCCTTTATGTCAGAGTCGGTTGACGCCCCCGGGCTGTCAGATCTACCGCTGGAAGACTTGGTGGCCTGTCACGAGTGCGACCTGCTGATGCGCAAGCCAACACTTGCCCACGGCGAGAAAGCCCTCTGCCCCCGCTGCGGATACGAGTTGTACGCCCATCGCCATAACGTGGTGCAGCGCAGCCTTGCCCTGGTGATTGCGGCACTGCTGCTGTACATACCAGCGAACTTTTTGCCGATCATGCAGCTCAATCTACTCGGGCAGTCTTCGGATGATACGGTCTGGAGCGGCGTGCTCGGTCTCTTCAATACCGGCATGCAAGGCGTATCGATTGTTGTGTTCCTGTGCAGCATGGCCATTCCGCTGCTCAAGTTGCTGTGCCAATTGTTTGTGCTGCTGACGATCCGTTTCGATATCGGTCGCAGCTATGGCTTGTTGCTCTACCGCATTTACCACCACCTCAAAGACTGGGGGATGCTCGAGGTTTACCTCATGGGCGTACTGGTGGCGATCGTCAAACTGGCGGACATGGCCGCCATCACCGTCGGCATTGGCCTGGCGTGTTTTATCGGCTTGTTGCTGGTTCAGGTCTGGCTGGAAGTGGTGATGTCGCCGCACCAGATCTGGCAGGCGTTATCAGGGGAAGATGCTCATGCGGGCGATTGATGCAGGCATTCTGACGTGCACCGAATGCCACGAGTTGAACCGGCAGGAAGCGGACAACGATGAACAAACCTGTACCCGCTGCGGTGCATTGGTTCACGCGCGCCGGCCGAACAGCCTCACCCGTACTTGGGCCCTGCTGATCACGGCGGCGATTATCTATATACCGGCCAACGTATTGCCGATCATGACTGTCAGTTCTTTGGGTCAAGGTGACCCAAGCACGATCATGTCCGGCGTGATCCAGTTGGTGCAGCACGGCATGATCCCGATTGCTGCTGTGGTGTTCATCGCCAGTATTCTGGTGCCGACTTTCAAACTGGTGGGCATCGCACTGCTGTTGTTTTCAGTACAACGCAAACAACCGTTGTCGGCGCGGCAGCGCATCTGGATGTACCGCTTCATCGAGTTCATTGGCCGCTGGTCGATGCTCGATATATTTGTGATCGCCATTCTGGTGGCGGTCGTCAATTTCGGCCGCTTAGCCAGTGTCGAAGCCAATCTTGGTGCCATCGCCTTCGCCAGTGTGGTGATTCTGACGATGCTTGCTGCAGTAACTTTTGATCCCCGACTGATTTGGGATAACACGGAGTCGGACGACGACCATGACTGATTTGCCCGTAGCGAAAACCCGACCGGCCTCGAACTGGTCTGCCATTTGGGTACTGCCTCTGATCGCGTTGATCATCGGTGGCTGGCTCGGCTGGCGTGCCTATTCCGAAACCGGGATCGAGATCCAGATTCGCTTTGAAAGCGGCGAAGGCATCCAGGCCAACAAAACCGAGATCATGTACAAGGGCATGTCGGTCGGTAAGGTCAAAACGCTGAAGCTCGACGACGAGGGCAACTCCAAAGGCGTCATCGCCACCGTGGAGATGAACAAGGACGTCGAGCAATACCTCAAAACCAGCACGCGTTTCTGGCTGGTCAAACCGAGCGTAACTCTGGCCGGCATCACTGGTCTGGAGACGCTGGTCTCAGGTAACTACGTCGCTATCAGTCCCGGCGAAGGCGAGCCCGCGCGCAAGTTCAAGGCGCTGGCCGAAGAGCCGCCGCTGTCCGACGCCAAACCTGGTCTGCACTTGACCATCAAGGCTGATCGTCTCGGTTCGCTGAGCCGTGGCAGCCCGGTGTTCTACAAGCAGATCAAAGTCGGTCAGGTCAAAAGTTATGTGCTGTCGGAAGACCAAAGCACCGTTGAGCTCAAAGTGTTCATCGAACCGACCTACGCCAAACTGGTGCGCAAACACACGCGTTTCTGGAACGCCAGCGGCATCAGCATCGACGCCAACCTGTCCGGGGTAAAAGTGCGCAGCGAATCGCTGGCCAGCATCGTCGCCGGCGGTATCGCCTTCGCCACGCCGGAGAATCGCAAGGACAGTCCGCCAACCGATCCGAGCCTGCCATTCCGTCTCTACGAGGACTTCGACGCCGCTGCTGCCGGTATTCGTGTGAAGGTCAAACTCAGCGACTTCGAAGGCCTGCAGGCTGGCCGTACGCCAGTGATGTACAAAGGCATTCAGGTCGGCAACCTGAAAGCATTGAAAGTCGATGCCGATCTGAACAGCGCCACCGCCGAGCTGACCCTCGATCCGTTGGCCGAAGATTATCTGGTGGAGGGCACTCAGTTCTGGGTGGTCAAACCGTCGATCTCGCTGGCCGGCATCACGGGTCTCGAAGCGCTGGTGAAAGGTAACTACATCGCCGTGCGTCCGGGTGACAAAGGTGCCGCCCCGAAACGTGAGTTCGAAGCACGTCCGAAAGCGCCGCCGCTGGATCTGCGTTCGCCGGGTCTGCACCTGGTGCTGTTTACCGACACGCTGGGTTCGATCGATGTCGGCAGTCCGATCTTGTACAAGCAGGTCAAGGTCGGTTCGGTACAGAGCTACCAGTTCTCCAAGACGCGCAAGCAGATCATCGTCGGCGTGCACATCGAGAAGGAATACGAAAACCTGGTCAACGCTTCGACGCGGTTCTGGAATGTCAGCGGTGTCACGTTGACTGGCGGGCTGACCGGCGGCATTCAGGTCAAGAGTGAATCCCTGCAAACCCTGATGGCCGGCGGTATCGCCTTCGAAACACCGCAGGCCAAGGCACCGCTGCAGAAACGCATTCCGCGTTTCCGTCTGTTTGCCAATCATGACGACGCCAGTAAAAAAGGCAGCGTAGTAACGATCAAAGTCGATCGCGCCGACGGTCTCAGCAGCGGCACGCCGGTTCGTTTCAAAGGGCTGGATGTCGGCAAGATTGAAAGCGTTGATCTGACTGACGACTTGCAATCGGTCATCCTCACCGCGCGCATTACGGAAGTGCCGGAGAAGATTGCCCGGGTTGGCAGTCAGTTCTGGGTGGTCAAGCCTGAGCTCGGCCTGATCAAGACAGAAAATCTGGAAACCCTGGTGACCGGCAAGTACATCGAAGTGCAGCCAGCGGCGAAGAACCTTGGCCCGCAGAAGAACTTCGTTGCACTGGCCACAGCGCCGGAAGTCACCAAACAAGAGGCGGGTCTGAGCCTGGTGTTGAGCGCCGCTCGCCGTGGTTCGTTGAAGCCGGGTGTGCCGGTGACTTACCGTGAAATTACCGTGGGTAAAGTCACCGGTTATGAACTGGGCCAGAACGCTGATCGCGTATTGGTACACATTCTGATCGAGCCGAAATACGCGCCGCTCGTACGCAGCGGCAGCCGCTTCTGGAACACCAGCGGTGTCGGGTTTGATATCGGTTTGTTCAACGGGCTGACGGTGCGCACCGAATCGCTGGAGACAGCGATTCAGGGCGGCATCGCATTCGCTACGCCGGAGGGTGAGCGGATGGGCGGTCAGGCTCGGGCGGAGCAGACGTTCCCGTTGTTCGACAAGTTTGAGGATGAGTGGCTGACGTGGGCGCCGAAGATTTCGCTCGGTAAATAAATTCTGCGGTGTTTGAAGTGGGGCCATCGCGAGCAGGCTCACTCCTACAGGGGAACGCATTCCAACTGTAGGAGTGAGCCTGCTCGCGATAGGGCCAGCCAATTCAGCACAAATTCCAAGGCATAAAAAAGGGCCGCGATCCAAACAGATCGCGGCCCTTTTTTTATCTTCAGTTAACGCCGATCAAACCGCATCCAGCTCCGGTTCATCCGCTTCAACATTCACCGTGGCCTTCACCACATCATGGCGACGGATGTACTTCCAGTCCGCCTCATCAATGTAGATCCCCGCCGGGCCGCTGCCGCCTTCCAGGTCGATCGCGACACTCGCGCAGACCTGCGGCTTCACGCTCGCCAGAATCGGCACGAAGCCCAATTGCAGACTGGTTTCCAGCAGTGCAGCCTGGTTCTTCTCATCGATGTCCGCCGCCTCGTCGAGGTAGTACGGCAGACGCACGCGCCCGGCCTGATCGCGATCCATCAAGTGCAGCAACAAGTACATGTTGGTCAGTGCCTTGATGGTCATGGTCGTGCCGTTGGACGCCGCGCCATCGATGTCGGTGTGGATAACCGGCTGGCCGTTGACCTTGGTAATCTCGAACGCGAGTTCGAACAAGTCCTTGAGACCGAGCTGGTTGTGGTTTGCCGCCACCAACCGCGCCAGATATTCCTTGGCCTCTTCGTTCTTGTTGTCTTGCTCGGCGCTTTGGCTGAGATCGAACACCGACAGGGTTTCGCCTTCTTCGTACTGACCGGCGCTGTGGATGATCTGATCAATGTGCTTGAGCGCTTCCTTATTCGGCGCGAGAACGATGCGGAAGCTCTGCAGGTTGGAGACCTGACGTTTGTTGATCTCGCGGTTGAACAGCGCCAGTTGATGCTCGAGGCTGTCGTAGTCACTGCGAATATTGCGCAGGGTTCGAGCAATGTCGGTAACCGCCGCGCGACGGGCCTTGCCCAGCGTCAGTGCTTCATCGGTACGGTGCGCGTAAGCGTTGATCAGCAGCGACAAACGGCGCTCCATGTCGTCTTCGCTGTCGAACTTGGCCACACCTTTGAGGCGCACTTGCGCGTACAGCGCTTCGATCTGACCGTCAGCACGGAGCAAGCCTTGCCAGCTGTCCTGGTAGTCGTTGAGCAGTGGCAGCAGGTTGTCCATCGAATCGTCGACCGGATCCATGAACGGCGTACCGAACGGCAGATCCGCCGGCAGCAACTGACGACGGCGCAGCGCATCGTCGAGCGTGCGTTGCTTGGCTTCCATATCAGCGATCTGGCGGCCGACCAGTTGCAGCTTGGCCGACAGTTGCTGGACGCGCTCGGTGAAGGCATCGCTGGAACGCTTGAGTTCGTCCTGCGCGCCTTCCATCTGCGCCAATTGCTCGAGCTTGTCGCTTTCTTCGGCGCTCAGGGTCTGCGTGCGACGGAAGTCCTCCAGGGCTTTCTGCGCGTCCAGCACTTGCTGGTACAGCGCTTCAGTCTGGGTCTTGCTCGCCGAGCGGTCAGCGGCCACCGCTTGCTGGGTTTTCAGTTGCTTGAGTTCTTTCTCCAGACGCTCTTTCTGATCGCGCAACGCGGCACGGTCAGCCAGTGCTTGCAGGGCCGGTGGCTCGATATTGGAGATATCGATCGACAGGCCCGGCACTTCGAAACGCTCGCCTTTGAAGCCATCGAGGATCAGCTCCATCGATTTGACCCACTGGCCATCCTCGTCGAGGGCGATGCCGTGTTCGCCCAATGGCAAGCTGAACAGCGCGCTGTTGAACAAACGCATCAGGCGCTCGACATCCTGCTGCGAAAACTCTTCGCGCAGACGTGCATAGCTGTTGTTGTCGGCGTGATCGAGTTGCTGCTTCACCGACTTCAGGCGTTTTTCCAGATCGCGTACGCGCTCTTCCAGATCTTCGGCACTGAACTGGCGGGATTGCGCCAAGGCACCGGCCAGTTCGTCGTGCGCGTCTTTGGCCGCGAGCAACTGTTGCTCCAGCACTTTGACGTCATCGACCAGGGCGAAGCGATTCTTCAACACCGACAACTCGCCGAGCCAGCGCTGGATGCCGGAAATTTCCCGCTCCAGACGCATCAGCTCCTGAGTACCGCCGCGCTGATTGTTTTGCAGGCTGTCCTGCTCGCCACGGTAGTGGTCGGCCTGAATGGTCAGCTCTTCCTTGCGCGCACTGGCGTAATCCGACCAAGTACCGAGCAACGAATCGAGCAGCGGCGACAGCCGATGCAGCTTGCCGCGCAGCACGTCGCGCTGTTTCACGCCGTTGGCCAAGGCTTCAACCAACGGGCCGGCAGCGACCAGCGAGTTGTAGTCCTGTTCCATACGACGCACGTCGCGGAAGGCTTCTTCGCACGCGGCGATGTAATCGACACTGCCGGAACGCAGGCTGTGTTCGAAGGCATCGAGGAACAACTGCTTCAACTTGGCCGCAGTGATTTCGCGCATGTGCAGCAGGTTGATGAACAGCGCGCGGAAGGTCTTCAGGCTCTGCTCGCTGGTGGAGCGCAGCGGGATCAGGGTCAGGTCGAGCGGGATCGAAGTGTGACCGCCCACCAGCAAACGACGCAGCTCATCCGGCTTGAGTTCGTAGGCTTTCAGGCCTTCTTTCTCAAGGTTGTTGAACAGCTCTTTTTGACGCAGGCAGGTGTCATTCTTCTGATAGTGCGCCAGATCGAGCTTGCCGGCATAGGCGAAAAACTGGTGACCGAAACCACCGCCCGGGCCACGCCCGACCACACCAATGACGTGCGGGCCGTGTGGCAGATTCACTTCGACAAGGATGTAGCTGGTGTCGGAAGCGAAGTAGAAGCGCCGCGATTGTTCGAGGCTGTACTTGCCGAAACTCATGTCCGACATGCGCGCCAGAATCGGGAACTGCAAGGCGTTGATCGACGCCGATTTACCGAGGTTGTTCGCGCCGTAAACCGACAACGGTTCTTCCAGCGGGAACAGGCCGAGGCTGTAACCGGCAGTGTTCAATAGGGCAAAGCGGCGGATGCCGTAGCGTTCCTGACTCATGCGTCGGACTCCTGTTCTTCGGCAATGGCGCGGGCCAGTGCGTCTTCTTCGCTCTCTTCATCAAATTCGCTGAGATCAAGCGGATCGTCGGTTTCGAGGAATTTGGCTTCCGCCGCTTCGTCGATCAGCACCGGCGCTGGCAGCGGCAATACGCTATGCACGCTGGCCGCCAGATCGCGGTCTTGCTGTACCGACAGGCACACGTCGAGGAAGCGGTGCATCGGTGGCAGGAAGCGGTACACACCGTTTTCTTCACCGGCGAAACCGAGTTGAGTCATGCGGCGCATGATCTTTTCTTCGAGCTCTTCGACGGTCTGCACTTCGGCTTGAATAAACAGGTCGCGGTACTTCTCCAGCAGCGACGGCAGTTCTTCGCGGCCGAGGCTGCCGCCATCGAGCACGGCGATCGGGTCGCGGCCCTGATCGGCCAGATGCTCGACGAGGATGAAGGTGAACAGCGCCAGACGCTGCGCCGTCTTGTTCACCGCCGCAGCGGCCATGTCCGGCACAAAGTAGTAGAAACCACGGGTGTCGCAGACCAGTTCAAAACCCAGCGCCTTAAACAGCGTGCGGTATTGATCTTGGAAGTTCGACAGTTGCGCGTACAGTTCCGGGTCGCGGCGGCTGACGTGGTAACCCTTGAACAGCTCGCGGAAGATCGGTGCCAGTTGGGACAGTTCGGAGAGATCAAGATGCATTGGGGATGCTCGCAGAATCCTCGGCGGCACTGTCGCGGGCCGAGAGCAGGGCGAAGGAGCGCAGGCTGACCTGGTGCTCATGAGTGTGGTAGTCGCGGCGTTCCAGACGCTCGCGGGTGAAGCGTTTTTCCCGCGACAGGCGCGAGAACCAGTAGAGCAATTCGTCGGTGGCGCCGTCCGGTTCCTGCTCGAGCAGCCAGGTCATCAGATCCGGCATTGGCAGCGATTCTTCGCAACGGTCGACCATCTCGCGCACGGTGCGTGGTGCGCGTGGCGCTTCGCCTTTCTGGGTTTTGTGCGCTTTCGGGAAGCGTGCCGGTTTCGGTTCGAAACGCGCCAACGCGTACACGTAGGCTTCGACCTGACTGGCGCTGCCGAGGAAGGTGCTTTGCGGGCGAGTAAACATCGGCATCGCGGCTTGCGGCACGGCGTCGATGCCTTTGCGGCGGATCGCGGCCAGTGCGAGCGCGGCGCCACGGGTCACGGCGTTGTGCCGGCGGGCTTCTTCACGCAGCGGCAACAACAGTTCGCGGGCATGCCGCAGAGTCAACTGGGCGCTGGTCTGCATTTCGAGGATGCGCGCGTGGGTGCGCAGCAGCATGTCATCGTCAACCAGATGGCCGAGGCGCTGTTGCTCGCTGAGCATTTTCAGCAGCACGGTTTCGACCTTGCGCACGCCTTGTTCGAAGGCGCCGTCGGCGTTCACCAGATCGATCATCGGCTCGACGTATTCGTCCCACGTCGCCAGTACTTCGGCGTAACGCTGACGCAGCGGAATCTGCCGGTCACTGGTCTTGGCGCGTTCTGCCACCGCCACCAGCGCTTGTTCGTCGTTGTCGAGTTTCTTCAGAACATCGCGCACGCGCATGTCGAGCAAACGCAGCTGACGGGCGAGGTCGTGACCGTCGCGAACATCGAACGCATCCTGAATGTAACCGGCCAGGCGTTCGAGGTGACGCAAATAGGCTTCGATTTCCAGGCACAGGCCCAAACGGTGTTCACGGCGCAGGTAAGCGAGGAAGTCGTGAATCTGCGCATTGAGCTCGAACCGGTTCGGGCTTTTCGCCACCGGTACCAGAATATCGAGGCGAATCCACACGTCGAGCAGGCTGGTAATGTCCTGCGGCGTGCTGTCCAGTTGTTGGGCGGCCAGTTGCGTGCGCAGTTCGTTGAGGCTCAATGTGCCTTGGTCGAAGTGCTCACACAAAGGCTCCAGAAGCGCCCAGTGTTCAGCGAGGGCGCGCAAGACGCGCTTGGGTTCGATCATCGGAATGCCCGGCTGGTTGGCAATGAAAAGCGGCGATTGTACTGCATCGCAGCCGATACGATTCAATCCAGGGACAGGCTGTTGTTTTTCTTTCGGTCAAGTGATTGATCAACAACGGGCGATCTTGGGCGAAGGGCGGTAGAATCAGCCCACTTCAGTTATCCACAAGTGGCCGACCCTTTGCTTATCGAGTCCCGCCGCCGCGCCTATTTGAACGCCATGCAGGTGGTCAATTGGCTGCCGCGCACCGAATTGCCTTTCGCCGCGCCCTCGCGCCCCGAGCTGCTGGACATGCCCGAGCCCGAGGTAGAAGCGCCGCCGGTGCCCGCGCCTCAGGCCGAAGCGCCGGTGCAGCCTGTTGCGCGCCCGAGCGAACGGCCGAAGATCGAAGTGCCGCGCCCGTCGCTGGCGAGCACGCGAACCAACGCCAAACCGGTGGAGGAGGCCGACGACACGCCAGTCGTCGCCAAGCCCGCACCGGTGCCGCCGCCGCGTTTCGCCCTGCAATTATTGCGGGCCGGACGTTGCCTGCTGCTGGTCGAGTTACCCACAGGCGAGCCGTTCCAGAGCCGTGATCCTGCTTATTTACTGCTTAAAGACATGTTGCGCGCCGCCGGTCTGCCGGATGCACCGCAAATTGTCGGCGAGCCAGTGCGTTGGCCGTGGCTCAATCGCGGCACCATGGATCAGGGCCCGGATGCGGCGCGCGACTTTGTGCAGGGTTTCCTTTCGGTACAAATGGAATCCGCACCCTGCACCTGCCTGTGGCTGATCGGTCTGCCGGCAGTGCGTTTCGCCGGTGAAGCGGACGCTGAAGCATTCAATCGTGAATTGCAGATCGAAGGTCTGGGCTCAGCCTGGGCCATTCCCGGTCTGGAATTGTTAATGGAAGAGCCACAGCGCAAAGCCGCTGTGTGGCAAGCCATGCGTCGGCTGATGGCGCGCTGGAAAGAATCGAATGAGTGACGCTGTATCGTTCCGCCCGATGATCGAGGCGGATCTGGACGCTGTGCTGAAGATTGAATTCGCCGCGTACAGCCATCCGTGGACGCGCGGGATTTTTCTCGACGGCTTGGGCAAATACCAGATCTGGCTGATGTTCGAAGGTGAGCAGCAGGTTGGGCATGGTGTGGTGCAGATCATTCTCGATGAGGCGCATCTGCTCAATATCACCGTGAAACCGGAGAGTCAGGGGCGAGGGTTGGGGCTGACATTGCTTGAGCATCTGATGTCGCGTGCGTATGCGGCTGAGGCTCGGGAGTGTTTTCTCGAAGTGCGCGATAGTAATACGGCGGCGTTCCGGTTGTATGAGCGTTATGGCTTCAATGAAATTGGCCGGCGTCGGGATTATTATCCGGCGGTGGGCGGGCGTGAAGATGCCGTGGTCATGGCCTGCACTTTGGTTGACTGACCCCCTGACTCATTCTGCTCCTGCGGATACAACATCCCCCTGTAGGAGTTGCCGAAGGCTGCGATCTTTTGATCTTGTTCCGGATCATGCAAAAAGATCAAAAGATCGCAGCCTTTGGCAGCTCCTACAGGGGATCGGGTCTGTCAGCGCTTGCCATCCATCGGATCACGCCGCGCCAGTTCCGCCTCATCCAGCCCGTTTCCACCGCCAATGTCATCCTCATCGACAATGCTCAAATCCCAATCCGCCTGATTGCCTTCCCCGGCCTCTTCGGCATCCCGCGCACCGTCTTCATGAATCAGCGTTTCCGGGCTCATGTCATCGTCGGTCGGCTCATGGTCGGCAACCGAGGCGCCAGTCATCCCGGCTTCACGCACGCGTTCATTGGGCATCAACTGCTCGCGTTCACGCTCGGGAATCTCATCACCGATCTTCGCGCTCGGCTCGTCTTCATCGAAATCCAGCTCATGCACCGAACCCATGCGGTCTTCGTTATCATCGATGGGCTCCGGCTGTACAGCATCGTAAGGGCGTCGTGAATCAGTCATGGCAATTCCTCATACTGTGGGCCTTACTAAGGTGGACTCACCGGGCACACGAGAATTCCAACGAAATCACTTTCGGCTCAAGCGTGACCCCGACGGGCGGTCGACTGTCATACCAGCGCATCTTTCTTGAGGCCTTACAGCATGCATGACTTACAAGACCTGATTGATAACAACGAGCGTTGGGCTGACGCGATCACCAAGGAAGACCCGGATTTCTTCGCCAAACTGGCCCGCCAGCAAACGCCGGAGTATCTGTGGATCGGCTGTTCCGACGCGCGCGTGCCGGCCAACGAAATCGTCGGCATGTTGCCGGGCGATCTGTTCGTTCACCGCAACGTCGCCAACGTGGTGCTGCACACCGACCTCAATTGTCTGTCGGTGATTCAGTACGCGGTGGATGTGCTCAAGGTTAAGCACATTCTGGTCACTGGCCACTACGGTTGCGGCGGTGTGCGCGCCTCGATGCAGGATCGCCAGTTCGGCCTGATCGACGGCTGGCTGCGTTCGATTCGCGATCTGTACTACGAAAAACGCGAAGAACTGGCCAAGTTGCCGACCGAAGAAGAACAGGTCGATCGGATGTGCGAACTCAACGTAATCCAGCAAGTGGCCAACGTCGCCCACACCAGCATCATCCAGAACGCCTGGCATCGTGGGCAGAGCCTGTCGATCCACGGCTGCATCTATGGCATCAAGGATGGCCGCTGGAAAAGTCTCAACACCACCATCAGTGGTTTCGAGCAATTGCCGCCGCAGTATCGTTTGCGTCCGGTCGGCGCGCCGTAATCAGCGTTTCAGCGCAGGCCCGCGTGGCGCCAGCGCTGTAAAAACTGTTGGCCTTCGCGGTTGGGTGGTTCGTCGTAACCGGTGATCCACCCACGACATTGCGACGATCCGCAATGGCAAGCGAACTGGCGCAAGAGCTTGTCTTCAGTGGCCGCGAAATCCATGGTCAGCCGTTCGCCCCTGTGGATATCTTTCAGCGCCCACAGCCACAATTCGCTCATGTCGAGAAACACGTTGGGGTTGCAGGAATGCTCCAGCAATCCGCAGAAGCGTGGGTCGTAAAGATGCAGGCCGGTTTGCAGTTGCCGGGTTTGCCGACATCGATAGGGCAACACTTGTCCCGATACGCGACACATGCGGGTGATGCGCAGGAACTCCCGATGCGCGATCACGGCATCGGTGCCATCGTCATCGTGAATGATTTCGAAGTCATCGCTGGCTGGAAACCCGAGACGCACGGGGAGGCCGGCAAACGGATAAATGCCCGGCGTATCACCCGCATGACGGGTGGGAACGGCATGACTGTTCATAACAATCCTTGTCCAACGGGTGCTGCGACTTCCGTAGGCTGACGTCCTGTCAGTCCTGCAACACGATTTATGGATCCAATCCTGCGATATATGACAGAACCGGTCTACTGTCAGATCTGACAGGCGCGATTCGCGCTTTTGCGCGTCAGCCAAAACTGACGCGCAACACTTCTATAAGTGTGGGGCCGGGACGGCAGCGGCAGGCAGCGGTGCCTGCAATTTCTGCAGTTCAGCCTTGATCGGCGTGGTGGTGCATTTCGCGGCGGCTTGTTCTGCGCTCAGATTGCGAATCGAGGTGTAGAACAGCTCGCAGGTTTTGACCTTCTGCGTCACCTGCCAGGTTTGTGTGCAGCTGTTGAGCAGGGGCTTCGGGTCGCTGCCCGGTTTGCTGCCCATTCCGGCCTGCCAGCAAGCGGCGCTCAAATCCTGTCCCATCACTTTCAGGCCGGCGGCATCGGCATTGGCTTGTGCGTCATCACCGGTGTAGCTTTTCGGGTCGGCGGCGTACCAGATGTAACTCGGGTGATTGGAGCCCAATACCGGCACGTTCACGCCTTTGCTCGGTGTGATGGTGGCGAGGCCTAACACGCTCACGGTCGGCCCGTATTGATCTTTGATCCAGTTTCGCACCGGCGCCCCGAAAGCGACCATCGGCAGCACGCTACCGCTGGCGCTCTGGCTGAACTGTTTGACCAGCGTGGTCTGGTAGTCCTTGAAGTAACCGTAGACGCCTTCCAGATCACTGCCGGCGCTGGCGGGCGCGGCGATCGGGGCGATGTCGATGATGGTTTGAAACGCCGGTGTTTGCGCCGCAGGAATACCGTTTGCGGTCAACAACGTTGCCCAGCGATCGGTGGTGTTCGAGCGCAGGTAATCCTGCGCCTGGGTCAGCGAGTAATCCGGCGGGAAGTGCAGCAGTTCGATGCTTTTGCGGTTTTCCAGGGCCATGCCCAGCGGCAGGAACAGATACCAGCTGTACGCCCATTTGCCGTCGGCGTTGAGTTGGCTGGCGCCTTTGTAAGCCAGATCGCCGGCATCGAGCAGCGCCGACAACGGTTTGCCGTAACCCTTCGGCACGCCGGTTATCTCGGCGTAGAGCTGACCGTTATCAGTCTTCACCAACACCTTCGCATTGGCGTAACCGTCGCGTTGCACGCTCTGGTTCAGGTAGTGGGCGACGGTCTGCTCCAGCGTCCAGTTGCGAAAGCAGATGACGCTGCAGTTGTTGGGGTAGGCGAAGAGACGGGTAACGCGTTCGCTGCTGCCGAGTTTCAGGTCGACATCGGCGTGGGCGGCGGCGCTCAGCGTGAGCGCGGCGAGGGTGAGTCCTGCGATTTTCAACATGCTCAGATCCTTTTCAGCGTGACTCCCCCTCGTTCGGGGGCGCCTCATAGTGGATCAGCCGTGATGCCCGGAGAAGTCGGGCAACACGGTTTTTTTGCGCAAGTCGCAGGCGGTTTAATCAGGCCGGAAAGTGCAGGGCGTTGCTCAGATCGCCCATGGGTTGTTGCCCGCGCGCCGTCATCGCGTCATCGCGCTGCTTGAGGCCGTCGAGCTTCTCCAACTGGAACACGCGGGTGATCAAGCGCAGGATCGACGCCGTGTCGTAAACCGTGTGATCGACTGTGCCTTTGCGCGCAAACGGCGACACCACCAGCGCCGGCACACGCGAGCCCGGGCCCCAGCGATCGCCCTTGGGCGGCGCAACGTGATCCCACCAGCCGCCGTTTTCATCGACGGTCACGACCACCACCATGTTTTTCCACTGCGGACTTTCACGCAGCACTTTCAACGCGCGGACGATGTGCCGATCCCCGGACGCGACGTCGGCATAACCGGCGTGCATGTTCAGGTTGCCCTGAGGTTTGTAGAAACTCACGGCGGGCAACTTACCGGCCTCGGCGTCGGCGAAGAATTTGTTAGTACTCGACTCATCGCCCAATCCGGCGTCGCGCAGACGTTTAGTGCGCTCTGCGGGATTGTCCGGGCCTTGTTGTTTGAAGTAGTTGAACGGCTGATGGTGATACTGAAAGTTGGGAATCTTCGGGATGCCGCCGGAGTCCTTGAACTGATCCAGCGTCGCCTGCCACGCGCCGGCGTACCACGCCCAATCGACGTTCTTTTTCGACAGCTTGTCGCCGATGTGTTCGTGGGTCTGCGGCACCATCACATTGGGCAGATCGGCTTTCGAATACGCCGGGCGCTCAGGGTCGCGAATCCACGTCGGCCAGTAGGGCGGGGCCAGTGTGTTAACGCCATAACCATCCGGCGTCAGCGCACTCGGGCCGAATTGAGGCGGGCCAGTCATGGCGCTGGCGGGCGATGCGTCCAGCGGTTTGAGGCGCGGGTCGTTTGGATCAGCGCTTTGCAGCGCAGCGATCTGCGACTTGGCCACAGAATTGCCGACGTCCGGATAGAACGGTGCGGTGGCGCTGATCAGGTACTGATGGTTAAGGAACGAGCCACCGAAAGCACCCTGGAAAAAGTTATCGCACAGCACGAACTCTTGCGCGACGTCCCACAGGCGCAGGGCATAACGGCTCTGTGCGTAGTGCCCCATGGTCAAACCACCGGAGTCGGCCCACGCGACGAAACCGTCATTCTTGCCGCCGTTGATCTGCATCTGGTTCTGATAAAACACGTGCCACAAATCACGGGTGACCAGGCCAAAGGGCAGGTCTTCGCCATTCGGGCCTTTGAGGGCGAATGGCGCGTTGGGCAGGTTTTCCTGAAACTGCGTGGCGTTGGGGTACGTCACGCCATCCAGGGTTTGCGGGCCGATCTGCAAGGTGCCGCCCCAGACCGGCGGCAGGGTTTGCAACAGCGAGCCATCGCGGTCGCGTTGCTGATAGTCGGCAGGTTTCAGCGCTGACAGCGGCTTCTCGACGCCGGGGAAATCACCGAACAGATTATTGAAACTGCGGTTCTCGGCGTAGATCACCACCACGGTTTTCACCTGCTCACGCAGCGCCTTGTCCAGCTCGGCCGGGGTCAGCGGATGCTCGACCGGTTTGCCCGGTTGATCGCTGGTATTGCCACACGCCGCCAGCGTCGCCCCGACGCCAAGCACCGCAACACCCCCAAGGAAACGGCGGCGACTGGTATCGGTGGGGGTATCGGATTTTGCGGAAGGAGCGTCGGTGGCGTCTGAATCGTCGATCATGTGTCGGCCCGTTTTGCTTAAATGTTTCAGTATGTTTCGGGCGGACGCTAACAAGGGGATGTGACGGTTGGGTTACAAATGGTGCGGTGATTGTTGATCTGCTGCACGGTTAGACTTTCGCGATTGAATCCTGTCGCGATAAACCATGAAGCCCTCTACTGCTCTTGATTTGCAACGAATCGCTGTCCGTGCGGTTGCCCGCCGATTTCAGATGGGCAACCTTCGTGTTTTTGGTTCGGTGGCCATGGGCACCGATACAGAAGGCAGTGATCTCGACCTTTTGGTCGATCCAAAGCCCGGCACCACATTGTTTGATCTAGGAGGGCTTCAGGTGGAGCTTGAGGAATTACTGGGCGTCACCGTTGACTTGCGAACCCCGGAAGATATTCCACTCAAATTTCGCCAACAGGTTTTGGAACAGTCGCGACCTGTATGAAAAGGGAACTGATCTATCAGTTAAGAACTGAATGAGACTGCGAATAATGGGTGTGAAGTCTGGACGGTGACTCAAGTTCGAAGTGAAAAACAAATGTGCGCGGGCTTGCTCGCGAAGGCGATGTATCAATCAGCAATGATGTTGACTGACACACCGCTTTCGCGAGCAAGCCCGCTCCTACAGGGGTTTTATGCCAACTGGACGATCCGGTTTACGGCATCACCGGCGGTGTATACGCCAATGTCGTCCCCAGCGCCCACAGCAAAAACAGCACCAGTGGCGTGTGCACCAGCAGTTGCACGAACGAGAAGCCGATCAGATCCCGTGCCTTTAGTCCGAGCACGCCCAGCAGCGGCAGCATGTAGAACGGGTTGATCAGGTTCGGCAGCGCTTCGGCCGCGTTGTAGATCTGCACCGCCCAGCCGAGGTGGTATTGCAGATCGTTGGCGACCTGCATCACGTACGGCGCTTCGATGATCCACTTGCCGCCACCCGACGGAATGAAGAAGCCGAGAATCGCCGAGTACACGCCCATCAGCAGCGCATAGGTGTCGTGGGAGGCGATGCTGACGAAGAACGTCGAGATGTGGTGTGCCAGCGTCTGCGCATCGGCGCCTTTGACCGTGGTCATCAGTGCGGCAATCGAACCGTACAGCGGGAACTGGATCAGCACGCCGGTGGTGGTCGGCACCGCGCGCGACACCGCATCGAGGAAGCTGCGCGGGCGCCAGTGCAGCAGCGCGCCGAGCATGATGAACAGGAAGTTGTAGGTGTTCAGCCCGGAGATCGCGGTGATCGCCGGTTTGGTCGAGAACTCGTGGAACAACCATCCCGCCGCCAGCAGCACCAGCACGATGATCAGCAGCGGACTGTGTTCCAGCCATTCACCCGGACGGGTGCGCGGTTGCAGCGGTGGCAGGTTGAACGCCGGGTCGATGCCGCACGCCTTGGCGTCCCGCGCAGAGTTCGGGCCGGGCGCGGTGGCGTAGGCGATGATGATCGAGATCACGATCAGCGCCAGCAGCATCACGCCGGACTGCCAGAGGAAAATCGTTTCGGTGAACGGAATCACTCCGGTGATCGACAGGATCGACGGCGGCAGGCTGCCCGGGTTGGCCTGCAACTGTGCGGCCGACGACGACAGGCCCAAGGCCCACACGGCGCCAAGCCCCAGATAGGCAGCGGCCCCGGCAGCGCGGTAATCCATTTTCAGATTGGTGCGGCGGGCGAGGGCGCGCACCAGCAAACCGCCGAACACCAGCGACAGGCCCCAGTTGAGCAGCGACGCAACCATCGAGATCAATGCGACCCAAGCCACGGCGGAGCGACCGTTTTTCGGGATGCGCGCCAGACGATCGATCAGTTTCACGGCGGGCGGCGAGCTGGCGACGACGTAACCGCCGATCACCACAAAGGCCATTTGCATGGTGAACGGGATCAGGCTCCAGAAGCCGTCACCGAAAGCCATCGCGGCGTCGGTGGGTTTGGCGCCCATGGCCATTGTCGCCAGTGCGACGATGATGACGGCCAGCGCGGCGAACACCCAAGAGTCGGGAAACCAGCGTTCGGCGAAGTTGGAACAGCGCAAGGCGAAGCGCGCGGAGCGGCTATCTTCGATATCAGCGGCCACAGAAGTACCTCGGATTTTTTTATGGTTATTTTGGGTCTGGCAGGCGAAACACATATCCCCTGTAGGAGTGAGCCTGCTCGCGATAGCGTCCGTTCATTCAACATGTGCATTGACTGACCTGGCGCCATCGCGAGCAGGCTCACTCCTACAGGAACTGCGTTTGCCCGAATCGACAGGCCCCAACAGTAAATCAAGCCGAGGCGTTTTGTGAGCAGGTTTTTCCAAATCAGGACTATGGTCTAACGGGTTGTCCATCCGTCCATTTGCGTAGACCATGTGCGCCTTGGTTTTTTGCCTGTGCCAGAGTTCTTTGTCATGACTGCCAATTCCGCAGCGCAACCCGCGCCGTTCAGCCGCTCCGACTACAAGACCCTCGGCCTTGCAGCCCTCGGTGGCGCGCTGGAAATCTATGATTTCATCATTTTCGTGTTCTTCGCCCTGACCCTCAGTCAGCTGTTTTTCCCGCCGGAAATGCCCGAATGGCTGCGCCTGCTGCAAAGCTTCGGGATCTTTGTCACCGGTTACCTGGCGCGGCCGCTGGGCGGTATTTTGATGGCGCATTTCGCCGACCGCATGGGGCGCAAGAAAGTCTTCAGCCTGAGCATCCTGATGATGGCGCTGCCGTGCCTGCTGATCGGGATCATGCCGACTTACGCGCAGATCGGTTATTTCGCGCCGCTGTTGCTGCTGGCGCTGCGCATCCTGCAAGGCGCGGCGGTCGGCGGCGAAGTGCCGAGTGCCTGGGTGTTCGTCGCTGAACATGCACCTGCTGGCCATCGCGGTTATGCGCTGGGCTTCCTCCAGGCCGGGCTGACCTTCGGTTACCTGATCGGCGCGTTGACCGCGACGTTTCTGGCGCAAGTGTTCACCCCGGCAGAAATCCTCGATTACGCCTGGCGCTATCCGTTCCTGCTCGGCGGTGTATTCGGCGTGATCGGCGTCTACCTGCGTCGCTGGCTGAGCGAAACGCCGGTGTTCATGGCCATGGAAGCGCAGCGTGAGGCGCGCGTCGAACTGCCGTTGCGCACGGTGTTGCGCGAACACCGACTGGCGATGCTACCGGCGATGCTGCTGACCTGCGTGCTGACCTCGGCGGTGGTGGTGTTCGTCGTCATCACGCCGACCATGATGCAGAAAACCTTCGGCATGACCGCCAGCCACACCTTCGCCCTCAGCGCATTGGGCATCGTTTTCCTCAATATCGGCTGCGTGATCGCCGGGTTGCTGGTCGACCGCATCGGCGCCTGGCGCACGGTCATGCTCTATAGCCTGTTGCTGCCGCTGGGCATTGCCGTGCTCTACGGTTGCCTGATCAGCGGCGGCGCCTGGATCGGCATCGCCTACGCCATCGCGGGTCTCGCCTGCGGCGTGGTGGGTGCGGTGCCGTCGGTGATGGTCGGGTTGTTCCCGGCGCGTATTCGCGTGTCAGGCATTTCCTTCACCTACAACATTGCCTACGCCGCGTGGGCAAGTATCACACCGCTGTTGTTGATCGGTCTGATGCCGTGGAGCCCGTGGATCTGCGTGATGTTCTGCGCGGTGATGGGCGCGGTCGGTATCGTCAGCGCGGCGTATTTCGGCGCGCGGATGCCGCGCACGGGACAATGTCAGGTAGCCGGAACTGCCTGACAACGTACGTCCGAACTATTTTTGACTGAGGAGTCTCAAGCGCTCTTCAGAAACGCTGCGCAAGGCCGATGGTTAGGCTGCATCCCGCTCTCTAACCTGTCCATCGGTACTTTCCCATGTTCAACAAACGCTTGAAGCAAGAGCTGGCCGCTCTTCGTGAAGAACTCTCCAGCCTTGTGCAAGTGAAGGAAAGCCTGGAAAGCGAGATGCTGGTGCTGACCCTCGAGCCCGACGGCCGGGTGCAATCGGTCAATCAGAACTTCCTCACCGAGATGCTCTACAAGAGCCACGATCTGATTGGCCGCGCGATCGAAGACATCGTTCCGGCCCACGTGAAGTCCGATGAATTTCATCAGCGCTTCAAAAACGCCATGAACCGTGGCGAGCATTTCGCTGGCGCGATTCGTTTGCTGCGCGGCAATGGTGAAGAGGCGTGGCTGCGCTCGATCGTGCAGCCGGTGCGCACGTCGGATGGGCGGATCAAAAACATCTCGATTTACGCCAGTGACCTGACGCGCACCATCGAAGCCTCCCGTGAACACGAAAACCTGATCGGCGCGCTGGTGCGTTCCACCGCCGTAATCGAGTTCGATCTCAACGGTAATGTACTGGCCGCCAATGATCGTTTCCTTAGCGGTATGGGTTACAGCCTGGCGCAGATCAAGGGCAAACATCACCGCATGTTTTGCGAGCCGCAGGAGTACAACAGCGCCGAGTACGCGAACTTCTGGCGTCGTTTGAACAACGGTGAATTTGTCGCTGAGCGTTTCAAACGGGTCGACAGCCATGGTCGTACAGTCTGGCTGGAAGCGTCCTACAACCCTGTGGTCGATGCCAACAACAAACTGTACAAAGTGGTGAAGTTCGCCACGGTGATCACCGATCAGGTCAACCGCGAACAAGCCGTTGCCGAAGCGGCCAACATTGCCTACAGCACTTCGCAACAAACCGACAGCACGGCGCAGCGCGGCACCACGGTGGTGACTGAAGCGGTCAATGTGATGCGCGATTTGTCGCGACACATGCAGACGGCGGGTGAGGGCATTGAAGCGCTGAACGAGCAATCGCTGGTGATCGGTACCATCGTCAAAACCATCAGCGGGATTGCTGAACAGACCAACCTGCTGGCGCTCAACGCGGCGATCGAAGCGGCGCGTGCCGGTGAACAGGGGCGCGGTTTTGCCGTGGTGGCCGATGAAGTGCGGCAACTGGCTTCGCGTACGAGCCAGGCGACGGACGAAATTGTCGGCGTGGTGCGGCAGAACCAGGAAATGGCGCGCAATGCTGTGGCCCTGATGACTGACGGCAAGCTGCAGGCCGAACAGGGGCTGGCGCTGGCGGCAGAGGCGGGCACGGTGATTGTCGAGATTCAGGACGGTGCGCAGAAAGTGGTGAATGCGGTTGGCCAGTTCGCCAATCAACTTTCCAACTGAAGATCCACCCAATCCCTGTAGGAGCTGTCGAGTAAAACGAGGCTGCGATCTTTTGATCTTGCTGTTGAGGGCCAAGATCAAAAGATCGCAGCGTTCCGCAGCTCCTACAGGTTTTTCACCAGCAGATATTTCGTTGCTGGCGCTACAATCGGCTCCTTTTCTCCCCGGAGCAGATCCCCATGAGCGCCGACCATCGCCGCCCGGTTCCCCTCAACAAAGCCTACCGTTTGCTCAACCATGGGCCGACCGTATTGGTCAGCGCCGCCCATGACGGCCAGCGCAATATCATGGCTGCCGCTTGGGCGATGCCACTGGATTTCGAGCCGCCGAAAGTCGCGGTCGTACTCGACAAATCGACCTGGACGCGACAGTTGCTCGAAGCCTCGGGCACCTTCGTCCTCAACGTGCCGTGTGCGCAACAGGCCGATATCGTGCAAACCGTCGGTAACACGTCCGGTCTGGACATCGTTGGCAGTCAAAGCCGCGACAAATTCGACGCCTATGGCCTGCAAACCTTCGCCGGAGAGCTTATTGAGGCGCCGCTGCTCGACGGCTGCGTCGCCTGGCTTGAATGTCGTTTGTTGCCGGAGCCGCACAATCATCAGCAGTACGATCTGTTCCTCGCCGAAGTGATTGCCGCGCACGCCGATATTCGCGTGTTTAGCGAAGGGCGTTGGCATTTCGATGGCCACGATTCATTGCGTACGCTGCACCACGTGGCGGGCGGGCATTTCCTCACCATTGGCGATGCTTTGGATGGCAAAGTGCTGGAGGCCAATCCATCGAAATGAAACATAAATTAACGTTTTGCAGTAATTAATTATTGTTTTGCGATAATTTAATCGTCTATGGTTTGTCTCACATTCAATCTGTGAGGCTTCCCATGACTTCCGTTTCTCTCGCGCAATTCAGCCGCCGTATGGCCACGATCACATTGTTGTTGATCATTCTGATGCTAGTGCTCAACGCTGCGGTCTGGCTGTTCCCTACGTTGGCCAGCAAGGACGGTTTGGGCCTTGGATTCGCCTTGAGCGATCGCCAGCTCTCGGACATGACCAGTGCCGCCGCAGTGTTTCCATGGTGGCAAACCTTGGGCGCCATTGTGCTTTCGAGTATTCCTCTGATCGCACTTGCCTTTGGTTTGAAGTCGCTGCGCCGTCTGTTCCAGTGCTACGCCACGGGTGAGTATTTTTCTGCCGAAGCCGCCGGTCATCTGGGTAAAGTCGGGCGCGCCGTGGCGCTTTGGGTGCTGCTGGATTTTCTTTGCGAGCCGATGCTCAGCTTGTGGATTACGCAGAATGCGCCGGTGGGAGAGCGAATGGTGACTTTGAGCGTCACAGCGTCCACCTTCGTCGCGTTGTTCATGGCCGGCTGTATTTCGATCATTGCGCGTATCCTGTCGCAGGCCAGCGAAGTGGATTCCGAAAACCGTACTTTTATTTGAGATCGCTATGTCTATCGTGATTCAACTGGACGTGATGCTCGCCCTGCGCAAGGTCAAATCCAAGGATCTGGCCGCCGCCATCGGCATCACCGAAGCCAATCTGTCTTTGCTCAAACAGGGCAAGGTCAAAGGTTTGCGCCTGGCGACCCTGGACGCCATTTGTGAATACCTCAACTGCCAACCCGGCGACTTGCTGATCCGCGTGCCGGAGGGCGAACCGGCTGTTTAAAAGCACTGCCCAACCCATGGCAAAACGCGGCGGGATGTTGCAAGGTGTGGGCATTGTCGAATCAATCAGGCACATGCCCCATGGATATCTCTGCCGTGAGCTACCTCGCTCCATTGCTGTCGCTGGCGCTGTTGTGGACAGTCGCCGTGGTCACGCCGGGGCCGAACTTCTTCAACATCGCGCAACTGGCCGTCAGCCGTTCGCGACGCCATGGCGTCGTTGCCGCACTCGGCGTGGCCAGCGGCACGGTACTGTGGGGACTGGCCGGCGGCTTGGGCATCCAGTCATTGTTCAGCGCTGCTCCGACGCTGTACCTCAGTTTCAAGATCGCCGGTGGCTGCTACCTGATCTACCTCGGCCTCAAGCAATTCAAACGCAAGGCTGCCATCGCGCCGGGCACCGTGGACGCGTCGCAGCAAACACTGCGCGGCGCCTATGCCCGAGGCTTTCTCGGCAACATGACCAATCCGAAATCGGCACTGTTCGTCGCCACCATCTTCGCTACCGCAATGCCGGCACACATACCGCCGTTATTGCTGGCGCTGGCGGTACTGAGCATGGCCACGCTGTCATTCAGCTGGTATTGCAGCGTCGCACTGTTCTTCGCCAGCCGCCGGGTGGCGAGTGTTTACGAACGCTCGCGCAAGTGGCTGGATCGACTGGCCGGTGGTTGCTATTTGCTGTTTGGCGCACATTTGGTGGCGAGTCGTTGAGCGCATTGGGTGTATCTGTCTCAGGGCAAGTCGAGAGGAAAATGCTTCGCTTCGTAGGCTTCAATCAAGGTGATCAATACCTCGAAGTAATCCCCTTCAGGCGTACCAGGTACAGGTTCATTGTCGAAAAGTGCGGAAACGTTTTTGAGCGCCGCACGGTAGTCTTCTTCGGTGTGGATCGGACGGATGTTCATGGGGAAAACTCCATTTCAACGAACGGACTCACTCTACCTCTGCGTACAATTTTCAGGGGTAGGAAAAGGCGACGTGACATTGCCGTAGCTTCCGAGCCCGCATAAAAAAAGGCCTACCTCCCAGTAAGCCTTTTCCGTCTTGCATGTAAGCCTCAATCCCCCAACGCTTCCCCTTCACGCCGTGGGTCCGCACCACCTTCCAGCGTTGCATTCCCTTGCGCATCCTTGACCCGAACAATCGCCTGGGTGCCGCTGGTCATGTCGATTTCATTCACCGCATGCCCTTTGTCCTTCAACGCCTGAATCAGCGCCGGGCTGAATTGGCCTTGTTCCAGTTCGGTCGGGCCGTTGCGGCTGCCGAAGTTGGGCAGGCTGATGGCGCTTTGTGGGTCGAGGTTCCAGTCGAGCAGGCCAATGGTGGTTTTCGCCACGTATTCGATGATCTGCGAACCGCCCGGTGAGCCGACGCTGGCGAGGAATTCGCCGCTGTTGCGATCGAAGATCAGCGCGGGCGCCATTGACGAGCGTGGACGTTTGCCGGGTTCGACGCGGTTGGCGACTTTTTGGCCATTCTCTTCGGGGATAAAGGAGAAGTCGGTCATCTGGTTGTTCAGCAGAAAACCCTGAACCATCAGGTGCGAACCGAACGCTGCTTCGATGGTGGTGGTCATCGATACGGCGCCGCCGAGGTCATCCACCGCGACCACTTGTGACGTCGAGATGCGCAGTGGCGAACGATCCGGTGCGTAGGCCACTTGCACGCCCGGTGGTGTGCCGGGTTTGGCGGTGCCCATGCTGCGCTCGCCGATCAGGCTGGCGCGGCTGGCCAGATAACCCGGGTCGACCAGGCCTTTCACTGGCACCGGAACGAAGTCGGTATCGGCGACGTATTGCGCGCGGTCGGCGTAGGCCAGACGTTCAGCTTCGGCGATCAGGTGCACCGCTTGTGGCGCGGGTTCGATGCCGGCGGGTTTGTCGGTTTTCACCGGTTTCAGCGGGGTGAGCGACAAGCGCGGATCGCGGGTTTCCAGCGCCTGCAAAATGCCGAGAATCTGCGCCACGGCGATGCCGCCCGACGACGGTGGCGGCATGCCGCAGACTTGCCAGCGTTTGTAATCGGTGCACAGCGGCGCGCGTTCTTTGGCTTGATAGTGCTGAAGATCGTTCAGCGACAGGCTGCCCGGGTTGGCGTGGCCTTGAACCTTGGCGACGATTTCTTCGGCGATCGCGCCTTTGTACAGCGCATCGGCGCCTTCGTTGGCGATGCGTTTGAGCACGGCGGCCAAGGCTGGATTCTGCAAGCGCGTGCCGACCGCTTTGACGCTGCCATCGGCATTGAGGAAATACGCGGCCATGTCCGGCGAATTGCGAATCACCGGATCAGACTCCAGCAGCGAATGCAGGCGCGGGGAAATCGCGAAACCTTGTTCGGCAAGTTTGATCGCCGGTTCGAACAGTTTGGCCCATGGCAGGCGACCGTGTTGTTTATGCGCCATTTCCAGAGCGCGCAAAACGCCAGGAGTGCCAACGGAGCGGCCGCCAATTTGCGCCTGGGGGAACGACATCGGTTTACCGTCAGGGCGCAGAAAGAGTTTCTCGGTTGCGCCGGCCGGCGCGGTTTCGCGACCGTCATAGGTGCGCACCTGTTTACCGTCCCACAACACGATCATCGCGCCGCCACCGATCCCGGAGGATTGCGGCTCAACCAGCGTCAGCACGGCCTGCATCGCAATCGCTGCATCAATCGCCGAACCGCCCTGACGCAACATCTCGCGACCGGCCTCGGCAGCCAGTGGATTGGCAGCGGCGGCCATGTGTTTGCTGGCGTGACGGGTTTGCAGATCGGTGCGGAAACCCGACGCGGCTTCCGGTGCCAAGGGCATGACCGATGAGGGCGGGGCGTTGCACGCGGTGAGGGTCAGGGCGCTGATGATCAGCGTCAGGGCAGGCAGGCGAAAGCGGCTCAAGGGCAAGGCTGAAAACACGCGGGCTCTCCGTCCGTGGATTAAAAGTCTGAGGGACTCTATCGACCGGTCGGTCGAGACGCAAACCGATGGGCATTTTTGTCTTTCTTTTCTGGGCGGATGTTCGCTAGGGTCGACCTCAACTGATAGACCATAACGACTCCCTGTAGGAGTGAGCCTGCTCGCGATAGCGTCATCACATTCAACATCATTGCTGACTGATCCAGCGCTATCGCGAGCAGGCTCACTCCTACAGTTGAAAGGCATAAAAATCACAAGAGGCCAAGCATGCACAGCGAGTTTCCCACCGAGTCCAGTTACCGCAATCAACGCGAACAGTTTCTCGCCGCCGCCAATGCCGCCGGGGCGACAATCACCTCCTACGCACATCCGCGCTGTGGCCCGTTTGGCGAGCCGTTGAGCACCGACGTCGCCGTGCTCGGTAACCCGCAGGCAAAAAAACGTCTGGTGGCGCTCAGCGGCACTCACGGCGTGGAAGGCTATTACGGTTCCGACTGCCAAATCGATTGGCTGAAAGCATTCGCACCCGGCTCGCTGCCCAAGGATGTCGCGGTGATCATGGTTCACCTGATCAACCCGTGGGGCACGGCGTGGCTGCGTCGAGTCAACGAAGACAACATCGACCTCAACCGCAACCACCTGAATTTCACCGAAACATTGCCGGATAACCGTGCTTACGCGGCATTACACGATATCTACGCCTGCACCGACCTGAATGGCCCCGAGCGTCAGCGCGCCGATGCCTTGCTCGATGCGCACATCAACGAACACGGCTGGCCGGCCGTCATGTCGATTGTCGAGGGCGGGCAGCACAGTCATGCGGATGGATTGTTCTACGGCGGTCGCGCGCCGAGCTGGTCGAATCGCACGTTGCATCAAATCATCGAAGCGCACCTGGCCGGCGCGGACACCGTGATGTGTTTCGACCTGCACACCGGCGCTGGCGAATACGGGCATCCGATGTTGCTGACGATCACCCAAACGCCGTACCCGGCACTCCCCAAGGCTCAGTCGATTTACGGCCCATGGCTTTACACGCTGCACACCGGCGCCGACACCTTGAGCGAAACCGGCGTCGCCGCGACTGCCACCGGTTACACCTCGCAGGCATTGCTCGATGCCTTGCCGGACGTGCAATTGATGCCGTTCGTGATCGAGTGCGGCACCTATCCCGGCGCGGATGTGCATCGGTATTTACGTGACGACCATTGGTTGCATCTTCACGGCGATCCGCTGGATGCAACGGGGAGGGTGATCAAACTGAATCTGCTGGAACAGTTTTACCCGGCCGATCCCGACTGGCGGGCGATGGTGGGTTTGCGTTCCCGGCAAATCTGGGCGAAAGGATTGGCGGCACTGGCAGTGCTAATCATTTGAGTCAATGCCATTTTCACGGTGGTCTAAATTTCTCCTGCGCCGGCTATTCAGTTGGATGGATATCTGATGGTCAGATGCTTGAAACGGCGAATGGGAAGAATCCAAAAAAAACCCACGCTGCCGGCTAAAGATCGGCGCTTATGGGTTTTCCAGCGGTGCAGGTATGAAGCCTTGCTCTCTGAGCGACTTAATGACTCCCCGAATCAGATAGTTATTGGAAAATCCAATTGTGTACTGCCTCGCTCCGGGGGTAAGCGGTAAGAGCATTCCCTGATCTACCAGTTTTTTGATCAGGTAGGACCGTTGATTACTCGAATGTTTAGGGAGTACGGCTGCTACATCCGCAGATTTCACTATCTTCAGTTTAATCGCGGCAGAGAGCACCAGTTCCTCTGTCTCGGTGATCCATTCGCGTTCCCGTGCAAAGGCAATAGCAGGGACGAGAATGCATTTGGTGAGGTATGAATAATTTGTAAGGCGGTCGACCTTTTCAAGCTCATCGCGAATGCCTTGCAAGACATATGTGCACCATTGCTCCAGCCCTTCCTTTGTTCCCTTGTCAGCTGTCGCGAGCATCAGGTAATAGCGTTCACGGTCGTTGCAGAACACGGCTGTAGGATTCAACACGCGACCGCCCGTATTGACGTTGAAGCCATATTTCATCAGTAAGGCGTAGGTGAGGAGTCTGACCACGCGGCCATTGCCATTACCGAACGGGTGTATCCATCCAAATCTATGGTGAGCTAGCGCTACCTTCATCAGGTCGTATTTGGGGGAGTCGTTGCGGTTAACAAATTCGACGAGCTCCTCCATGTATGCCTGAATCTGGATGAACTCGGGCGGCAGATGATCGGATTGTGAAATCCGGACGCCACCGCTGCGGTATGCGCCTGGCGTTTTGTCGCCCTCGCGCTGGAGGTTGTTGACGGTCATCTCGTGTAGCTCACGAATCGTACGTTCGGTCAGGTCTGCGCCCGGCGTTATGATCTGCTCAATGTAATCCATCGCACTCTCGATGTTGGCGACCTCACGAAGCTGGTCAGTTTCGTGAGCCTTCCCTTCCACTTTGCTTTCAATATAGTCCGCCAAGGTTGTGTGGTTACCCTCAATGCGCGCAGAGCCGAGGCTTTCCAGTGCATGGAACAGAGACTTGAGTTGGTGGAACACCTGTGGCGGTGTATCGCCTTCGAGCCTCAGCCGACGTAGGTGCTCAAGCTCGCTCAAAACATCCACCAGGTCAGAGTCGAAGGAGGGGTTGAGCAGCACCAGGTCGTGATGGAAGAACTCGGCCATGATAGTAATTATCTCAAATGTCGTTTTTGATTTTCTTGAATTTTTGTTAGATGAAGCCCGTACTCACTGGCTTTAATTCGATTTTGAGGTTAGCACTATCTTGAATTTGATATTTGCTTATGTGGAAAAAGGCGAAGTACAAACTGTAAGAAAGTCTGACTGACGAGGGACTGCAAGCCATTGATCCGATCGAAAGGGCTGAAGATAGACCTTTGTAGGTGGGCAATCGGAAGGGGATTAATTCAGGCATAAAAAAACGGCCTACCTTTCGGTAAGCCGTTTTTAGTACTTGGTGGCTACACAGGGACTTGAACCCCGGACCCCAGCATTATGAATGCTATGCTCTAACCAACTGAGCTATGTAGCCAAGTGGCGCGCATTATTCCCCTGAAATGGAAAAGCGTCAAGCGTAAATTTAAAAATTTTTTCTACGCTTTCAACCGTTTATCAAAATCACTGGCTCAGCAGCGGCGAAGGGCAGCGTTGGAACCAGCGGCTGGCCTGTTCATACGCGTGCGCCAATTGCAGAACAGCGAAGTCTGCCTGGTGCTTGCCGATGATCTGCAGCCCCATCGGCAAACCCTGCGCATTGAATCCAGCCTGAACGCTCGCCACCGGGCAACCCGATAACGTGCCGGGGATCACCACTTCCATCCAGCGATGATAAGTGTCCATGCTCACGCCATCGATCGACGTCGGCCACGGCTGGGTCTTGTCGAACGGAAAGACTTGAGCGCTCGGCAACAACAGGTAGTCGTATTTTTCGAATAACTTCGAGATCGCCCGATACCAATCACTGCGCACCGCCGATGCGGTAAACACTTCGCTGGCGGAAAGCTGCAAACCGTTTTCCACTTCCCAGATCGCTTCCGGTTTCAACAGCGCACGCTTTTGCGGATCGGCGTAAGTCGCGCCCAACGAACCGGCGACCATCCAGTGGCGCAACGTGCGCCAACTGCTCCACAAGCGCTCAGGCGCGAAACCCGGATCCGCTGCCTCGACGTGGCAGCCAATACTTTCGAAGTCGCCGAAGGTCTTCTCGCACAGCGACAGCACGCCGTTCTCCATCGGCAGATAACCATTGAAGTCACCCAGCCAGCCCAGCCGTGTGCCTTTGAAATCACGTTCCAGCGGCGCCGCAAACGCCTCACCGGATTCGGCGATGGACAGCGGCGCTCGCGCATCGGCGCCGGCCTGCACTGACAGCAGCAACGCCGCGTCACGCACGCTGCGCGCCATCGGGCCTTCGTAACCGAGTTGATCGATAAACAGATCGGCACTGTCATCAAACGGTACGCGACCCTGCGACGGGCGGAAGCCGAAGATGTTGTTGAACGCCGCCGGGTTGCGCAGCGAGCCCATCATGTCGCTGCCATCGGCCACGGGCACCAGATGCATCGCCAGCGCCGCGCCCGCGCCACCGCTGCTGCCGCCGGCGGTTTTGCTCGGGTCATACGCGCAACCGGTGGCGCCGAACAATGGGTTGTAGCTTTGCGAGCCGAGGCCGAATTCCGGGGTGTTGGTCTTGCCGATGATGATCGCGCCGGCCTGCTTGATCCGCTCGACCATGATGCCGTCGCGCTCGGGCACAAAATCCTTGTACAGCGGCGAACCCATGGTGGTGCGAATGCCACGGGTCAGCGACAGATCCTTGATCGCGTGCGGCAGGCCGTGCATCCAGCCATGGTATTTGCCGCGCAGCAGTTCAGCGTCGCGCTGATCGGCCTGAGCCAGCAGATCTTCAGGCGCTTGCAGGCTGATCAACGCATTGACTTTGGGGTTGAAGCGTTCGATGTGCGCGAGATAGGTCTGCATCACTTCGCGGCAGGAAACCTGGCGCAGGCGAATGCGCTCGGCGAGCTCATGGGCCTGCAACAGGACCAGTTCGCTGATGTTATTAGAATTCATTGCAAGCAGCCTTTAAGACGACTGGAAAAACGCCCCGGCCTCGCGCCGGGGCGGCAGGGATCAACGCATCAGGTTGGTCCAGAGACGGTCGGCCAGACGGATCGAGCCTTCGCCGCAGGTCTTGCTGAACACCACTTTGGTGCCTTGCGGAATGTGCAGCTCCGGCGCGTCCTTGAGCGAGGCATCGAGGAACGGTTCGACGCCTTTGATCGGGCTCTGATGCTTGAGGAAGTTCTGTGTCATCGCCGCATTTTCAGGCTGGCTGAGGAACGCAATGAACGCCTTGGCATTCGCTGGATTCTTGCTGCCGGTCGGAATGACCATGTTGTCGACCCACGCCAGCACGCCTTCTTTCGGGTACAGATATTTCAGCGTCGGTTTCATTTCGCGGGCGCGCATCGACGAGCCGCCCCAGAACATCGACATGTCGATTTCACCCGAAGCGAGGTTTTCGCGGATCGAACCGGCCTTCGAGCTGTAGGTTTTCACGTACGGCTTCTGCGCCTTGAGCAACGTCAGAATCTGCTGCATCTGCTTCGGATCTTCGGTGCACAACGGGATGTCGAGGTAGAGGCTGGCCATGTCCACCGCATCGCTGACCGCGTCGAACATGTTGATCCGGCCTTGCAGTTCGGCCGGCGGCTCATACAAGACTTTGTAGCTGTCGGCCGGGCCGCTGTAGCGCGCGGTGTCGAGCACCACGCTGGTGGTACCCCAAATGAACGGCACCGAATACGCGCCCTCGGGATCCCAGCTTGGTTTTTTCAGATTGTCGGCAACGTTGGCGTAATACGCTTCTTTGACCGGGTCGAAGCGCTCCAGCAGTTTTTCCTGAATCAGGATCGGCACGAATTGATGCGAAGGAATCGCCACGTCATAACCGGCGCCGCCCTGTTTCAGTTTCGCCAGCAGCGTCTCGTTGGAGTCATAGGAATCGACGGTGACTTCGATGCCGGTCTGCTTCTGGAACTTGGCGAGAATCTCCGGCGAAAAGTAGCCGCTCCAGCTCACCACGTTGAGTTTCTCGGCGGCCTGAACACTGACGGCCATGGTCAGCGGTAAAGTCAGGAACAACGAAGTGCCGACGCTTTTTATCCACTTGCTCATGTCATTTCCCCACAGTAGGTAGAAGGTTCAGGCGTTCTTTTTGCCCAACAGGTAAGAGAGGCTGACGAACAGCACCGAGACGCCCAGGATCAGCGTCGACACGGCGTTGACGTCGGGTGTCACACCCATGCGCAGCAGGCCGAAGATGAAGATCGGCAGGGTGGTGGTGCCGGCCTGCGAGACCATCATCGAGATCACGAAGTTATCCAGCGAGACGATGAAGGCCAGCATCAACCCGGAGAAAATCCCCGGCATCAGCAGCGGCAGCGTGACCTTGCGAAAGGTGCGCCACGGGCCGGCGTAGAGATCGGCCGAGGCTTGCTCCAGCGACAGATCCATATCGTTCAGACGTGCACGAATCGGCAGGTAGGCGAAAGGGATGCAAAACACCGTGTGCGCGATGATCAGGTTGCCGTAACCCAGCGACAGGCCGATGGTCGAGAACAGCGCGAGCGTTGCCACGCCGACGACAATTTCCGGCAATACCAGTGGCAACATGATCGCGCCCATCGACAGTTGCAGGCCCTTGAACTTGGCCCCGCGCGAGGTGCCGAGTGCGGCGAGGGTGGCAATCGCCGTGGCGATCATGCTGGCGCATACCGCGATCAACAGGCTGTTGCTGGCGGCCTGGCGCAAGGCCTGATTGGCGAACGCGGCGCGGTACCAGTCGAGGCTGAAACCAGTCCACACCGTCGCCGACTGATTGGCGTTGAACGAGAACACCACCAGCACCACGATCGGCGCATAGAGGTACAGATAGAACAGAAAACTGAAGCCGCCGAACCCTGGAAAGTCCTGCACGCCCAGCCCTTTGCGTTTGAATAAAGCGAGCATCACGCACCTCCTTTGGCGATGCGCTGACGCTCGGCGCGCAGGGCATACACGGTCAGCACCAACATCACTGCGGCCATCAGCACCAGCGACAGCGCAGCGCCGAATGGCCAGTTACGCGAGTCACTGAACTGGCGGAAGATCAGGTTGCCGAGCATCATTCGCGTGCCGCCGCCGAGCAGTTCCGGGGCAATCATCGCGCCCAGGCACGGTACGAAGGTGAGGATGGCGCCGGCGAGAATCCCCGGTTTGGCGATCGGCAGCACCACTTTGCGTAAGGTGCGCACGCGGCCGGCGTAGAGATCCTGCGCAGCTTCGAGCAGGCGAATGTCCATTTTTTCCAGCGTCGCGTAGATCGGCAAAACCACGAACGGCGCGTAGGTGTAAACCAGCCCCAGCAGCACCGCGCCGTCGGTGTACAGCAACTGCAACGGTTCATGGATGACGCCCATGCCCATCAGGCTGTTGTTGATCACCCCGGTGTTACGCAGCAGCAAAATCCACGCGTAGGTGCGGATCAGCAGGTTGGCCCAGAACGGCACGGTGATCAGAAAAATCAGCAAGCCGCGCCGATGCGCCGGTTGCATCGCCAGCCACACGGCGACCGGAAAACCGATCAGCAGGGTGATGATCGTGGTCAGCCCGGCAATGCCGATCGAACGCAGGGCGATGAGCAGATAGGAGTCGGTAAACGCCAGGCTGTCATCCATTTGCCGCTCGAACAGCAACGAGGTGTACGCCTCACTGCTGAAGACTTTATTGACCCCGCCGTAGGGGTTGGCTTCCATCAGCGAATAGCCGATGACAATCAGGATCGGCACCACTAGAAACAGGCAGATGGCGGTCAGCGCCGGGCTGACCCCGAGGAAACTCTGGAAGGCCTTGCGACGTTCCAGCGTGTTGGCAATCGGTAAGGCGTGCATGGCAATTTCTCCGGCTCAATCGTGCAGGACGCTGGCGCTACCACGGTCAAACAGCAGACCGGCCTTGGAGCCGACGGCGAAACGCAGGCTCTGGTCGACGCAATTGGGCGTGCGCACGGTGAGACGCGAACCATCGCTGAGGCTGACCTGATATTGCAGGTCGGTGCCGAGGTAGATCTGCGCGTCGATCCGGCACGGCAAGGCAGCCTCGGTAGTGGCCGGCACCAGATGCAGGCGCTCGGGGCGTACCGACAGCGATACGCTGGCGCCGACCTGCACGTCATCGCACGCTTGCGCCGGCAGCGGATGCCCGGCCGGCCCGGCGAACCACGCCTGACCGTCTTCCACGCGAGTCACGGTGCCTTCGATGAAATTGGTTTCGCCGATGAAGTCAGCGACGAAGCGATTGCGCGGACGTTCGTAAATCTCTTCCGGCCGCCCGACCTGCTGCACTTCGCCTTCAGAGAGCACGGCGATGCGGTCGGACATGGTCAGTGCTTCTTCCTGGTCGTGGGTGACGAAGATGAAGGTGATGCCGGTTTTCGCCTGAATGGTTTTCAGCTCTTCGCGCATCGCCTGACGCAGCTTGAGATCGAGTGCCGAGAGCGGCTCATCAAGCAGCAACACTTTTGGATGCGGCGCCAAAGCGCGGGCGAGGGCGACACGTTGTTGCTGGCCGCCGGACAGTTGCGCCGGTTTGCGATTGGTGAAGCGTTCCATCTGCACCAGCGCGAGCATCTCGCGGACACGTTCGCTGATTTGCGCTTTGGTGAGGACTTTGCCCATCGGGTGCGATTCGAGGCCGAAGGCCAGGTTTTCAGCGATGGTCATGTGCGGGAACAGCGCGTAATGCTGAAACACCGTGTTGACCGGCCGCTCGAAGGGCGGGCGATCGGCGATGTTTTCGCCGTAGAGGAGAATCTCGCCTTCGGTGGGAAATTCGAAACCGGCGATCATCCGCAGCAGCGTGGTTTTGCCACAGCCGGACGGGCCGAGAAGGGTGAAGAATTCGTTGTCGCGGATATCCAGATCAATGCTTTTCAGCGCCACTGGACCGGTTTGCGGATCACCGTAAACCTTGCGCACCGAGCGGATTGAGACCGCCAGTGTTTGCAGCGAATGCAGGGCATTCATGCGTTACCTCCGATTCCCCCATCGCCTGCGGTTCGCTCTGAAAAGCGTTGCCGTCGGGCCATGGATATTATTTTTTTGGGCAGGATCGAGATTGCGTTCGGGTGTAATAACCAGCTGTTTTTTTGTTCTGCTGTGGCTCGATTATCAGCCAGGGGTTGCGCGGGGCGACACTTCAATTTAAACATGGCAGCTGTTAGTTAATTTAATAGCCAAAGGTGCCAGGAATCATGCCCGACCACCGATTGCCGCCGCTGAATGCGGTGCGTGCCTTTGATGCCGCCGCCCGTTTGGGCAGCTACGTCGAAGCCTCGAAAGCGCTGCACGTGACCCAGCCTGCGATAGGCCGGCACGTGAAATTGCTCGAAGACTGGTTGGGCATTCAATTGTTCGAACGCACCTCGCGCGGGGTCAACCTGACCCCGGCGGGCGAGAAATACCACCGCAAGATCAGCGCCGCGTTGCAGTTGATCATCGAGGCTGGCAAGGAAGCGCAGCCCAGAGACGCCGAACGCTGGCTGCGGATCATGGTGGTGCCGGGGTTCGCCAAGCGCTGGTTGATGCCACGGATCGAAGCGATGCGGCACCTGCGGCCGGGGCTGAAATTTGCCATCGAACCCAACTCGACCTTCACCGAAGTGGACGGCAAAAGTGCCGATCTGGGCATCGTCTACGGCCTCGACGGGGAGTACGCCGATTCGCGGGAAGCGCTGATTTGCCCTCGGGTGTTTCCGATTTGCACGCCGGAGTATCTGGCGAGCATCGATCCTATCGACAGCCCGAGAGATCTGATCAAGCACGAGCTGATTCACGTCGATGACGGTGAGTGGTGGAACCTGTGGTTCGCCGCCCATGACCTCGATATCCACCTGAAATCCGACCTGCTGTACGTCAACAACGATCACGCCTTGTCCGTGGCCGAAAGCGGGCAGGGCATTGCGCTGGCCAACGAAGTGCTGGTGCGCCATGAACTGGCCAGCGGCAAACTGGTGCGCGCGATTGATGATGAGGTGAAGCTGGAAAGTTACCGGGTGCTGACGGCGTCCGCCGAACTCTCGGCGGACGCCGTGTGGTTTATCCAGTGGCTGAAAACCGAGCTGGAAAAGGACTTCCCGCAAGCGGTGATCAGTTGAGGCGAAAGCGCGCCGTGTTCTCGCTCAGTGCCTGGCTGCCGAGGCGCAGGGTGTCTGCCGCCAGATTTACCGCTCGCGCGCCTTCGAGCAAACGCACCGCCGCTTGATCGACCTGCTGGATATTGCCGCTGACTTCATCGGCGGTGCACGCCTGTTCCTCCACCGCCGTGGCGATTTGCGCGAGGGTGTCGGTGACGCTCTGCACGGCATTGGCGATTTCGCCCAACCGTTCGCCAAGCCCGGTGACTGACTCGGCATCGGTTTGCGCCTGGCCGCAGGCAGCTTCCATCAAACTCACGGCTTCGTTGACCGTTGCGCGCAGGCTGTCGACCGTTCCGGCGATCTGCGCGGTGGATGATTGCGTGCGTTGCGACAGGCTGCGCACCTCGTCCGCCACGACGGCAAAACCGCGCCCCTGTTCGCCGGCGCGCGCCGCTTCAATCGCCGCGTTGAGCGCCAACAGGTTGGTCTGCTCGGCCACCCCGCGAATGGTGTCGACCACCAATTGAATCTGCTGGCCTTGCTCGCTGACCCGACCCAGCGCCGCAGCGGTGTCGTTCAAACGCTGATTGAGCTGTTGAATACTCGCTGTGGTGCGCTGACTGTCGCGGCTGCTGTCGGCAGCGATGCGTTGGGTGTGCTGAGCGCTGCCGGAAGCCTGTTCGCAACTCTGCGCCACGCCTTGCGAGGTCGCGGCCAATTGCGTGGCCGCAGCGGCGATCTGGCTGATCTGCAACTGCTGCGCTTCGACTTCGCCGAGGGCACCGCTGGAGTGATCGTTGAGGCTGCGCACCGCGTCGCTCAGTTGCGAGGTCTCGTGATCGACTCCGAGCATACTGCTGCGCAGTTGCACCACCGCGACGTTGAGCGCGGTGCTGATCGCCGCCAGTTCATCGCGACCCTCCACCGGCACTTGCAGGCTGAGGTTGCCGTCGCGCAGGGCTTCCGCGAGCAAGGTAATGCCGCTGGCGCTGCGACGAATCGAAGCTTGCAGGCAGATGAACAGGTACAGCGCCGCGAGCAGCAGGCACCCGAACACGGCGGCGACGATGATGAACTGACGGATCGCTGAACCGTGGTAGGCATCGAGTCGTTGATCCAGCGAGACCAGCGATTGCTGGCGCAGGGCGGCGAGATCCGTCAACAGCGCATCGAGGCTGCGTTCGAAGTCTTCCGGTTTGAGATTGATGCTGCCGCCAAACACGCCGTCGTCCAGCACCTTCAGGCCGCTGTCGAGGTGTTTGAGGCTCTCGTGGTATTGGCTGGCCCAGCTCTGCTGATCTTTTGGCAGGCGTGCTTCGAGCAGGGTGGCGGTTTTCACCAGTTGCTCGCGAGCATCACCGATACGGCTGCGCAGATCGCGCAACTGTAAACGGCTTTGCAGGGTGAACTGGCCCGAAACTACTGAGGCCTGGCCGACGGCAGCGAGGCGACCGACGCGTTCAATCAAGTCCGGCGCGTGTTGCGTGGAGATTTGCGTCAGCAGATAGGTTTCCAGCCATGGCGCGAGGGTCAGGCGATTGTCCATGACGATCTGTTCGCGCAACGCTTGCAGGGCGCTCAGGGCGTTGGTGAAACGGTCATAACCGTCCGGCCACCAACCGACGCCGCTGAGGCTTTTCGAATCCAGTCCATTGAGTGCGGTTTGCAGCGTTTGGTAGCGGCTGAGGGTTTCACCTTCCGCGCCTTCGTTTTGCAGGGCATTGCCCAAATCCGTGGTGGCTTGCACAACCGCCGGTTGCACCGCGTCGAACGCGCCCATGGCGGCGAGGGTGGCCGGTGTCGGCTGGCGATTGGTTTCAGTGGCGCGCCAACGGGCGGCGCGGTCGCGTTGGGCGGCGAGCAGGTTGTCCAGCGCATCCAGCGAGCAACTGGCGCACGCCGGCACGTTCGCCGGAAATCAGATTGAGCTTGTCGCGATAGTCCTGGCCGATCATCAACAGGCTGCCGGCCAACGGCAAAATGAACAGCAGAAACAACAACTGGAATTTACCCGCGAAGCCAAACCGCCCCAGCAATTTGATCCCCGGTGAAAGGAAAGCCTGCATGCCCCATGACTCTTCTGGACACCACGCACCATCGGCGTGCATCGCGGTCGTTCGACGTTGATGTTGTGCCCTGCTAAAAGGCCTCGAAAGTTCACTCTCATCCGCTCTGTAGGCAGGTTCTGTAGCGAAACTTCCCATTGTCGATCACCTTTGTAAGGCGACCGCGTTCAGGGGCAGTAGCAAGGCAAGATTCAGACCATGGCGTTGGGCTATCACCTAAATCCCGTCCCCTGTAGGAGCTGCCGAAGGCTGCGATCTTTTGATGTTGTTTTTTAAAAGATCAAAAGATCGCAGCCTTCGGCAGCTCCTACACGATTGGGTGATTCAGGTCGGGTGGTTAGTTAGCTGGCTAAGGGGATGGCGCTGACGCACTGAAAAATGGCACATTGACGCACCTGCCTGCGTGCACTCATCTGCTGTCCGGAATCTTCCATGGCTATCAGCAACGTTCAGACCGCCGCTGCCTCGGCGCCCGCTGCTCCCCAAAGCAGTCCATTGGTGATGCGAATTATCGGCGCGGTGGCGCTGGCGCATCTGATCAACGACCTGATCCAGTCGGTCTTGCCGTCGATCTACCCGATGCTCAAGGCCAATTACGGCCTGACCTTTACCCAGGTCGGCCTGATCACGCTGACCTTCCAACTGACCGCGTCGCTGTTGCAGCCGTGGGTCGGTTATCACACCGATCGGCATCCGAAACCGTGGCTGTTGCCGGCCGGTTCAATCTGCACGTTGATCGGCATCGTGATGATGTCGATGGTCGGCAGTTTTCCGTTGATTCTGCTGGCGGCGGCGCTAATCGGCATCGGCTCCTCGACGTTCCACCCTGAGGCCTCGCGGATTGCGCGGCTAGCGTCGGGCGGACGTTTTGGTCTGGCGCAATCGACCTTCCAGGTCGGTGGTAACGCCGGTTCCGCGTTCGGCCCATTGCTGGCGGCGGCGATCATCATTCCGTTCGGTCAGGCCAACGTCGCGTGGTTCGGTTTGTTCGCGGTGTTTGCGCTGTTCGTGCTGTACCGCATCAGCCGCTGGTACGCGCACCACTTGAACCTGTTCAAACTCAAGGCCGGTCAGGCAGCGACTCACGGACTGTCGAAGGGCAGGGTGACCAGTGCGCTGGTGGTATTGGGGCTGTTGGTGTTCTCCAAGTATTTCTACATGGCCAGCCTCACCAGCTACTTCACCTTCTACCTGATAGAGAAGTTCGACCTGTCGGTGGCGAGCTCGCAGTTGCACCTGTTCCTGTTCCTCGGTGCGGTAGCGGCGGGCACCTTCTTCGGCGGGCCGATTGGCGACAAGATTGGCCGTAAGGCGGTGATCTGGTTCTCGATCCTCGGCGTGGCACCGTTTACGCTGCTGATGCCCCACGTTGATCTGTTCTGGACGACCGTCCTGAGCGTAGTGATCGGCTTCATTCTGGCCTCGGCGTTCTCGGCGATTGTGGTGTACGCGCAGGAACTGGTGCCGGGCAACGTCGGGATGATTGCCGGGGTGTTCTTCGGTTTGATGTTTGGTTTCGGCGGGATCGGCGCGGCGCTGCTCGGGCATCTGGCGGATATTCACGGGATTGAGTACGTGTATTACCTGTGCTCGTTCTTGCCGCTGTTTGGCGTGTTGGCGATCTTCTTGCCGCGCACCAAAAAGGCCTGATCCCATACATTTAAACTGTAGGAGTGAGCCTGCTCGCGATGGCGGAGTGTCAGTCAGCACATCTGTAGCTGAAAAATGCTATCGCGAGCAGGCTCACTCCTACAGGGGATTGTGTTGTAGCGGAGAATGTTTCAGGCACAAAAAAGCCGCGTATCAAACGCGGCTTTTTCTTGGGCGTAACGCTTACACGTTAAAGCGGAAGTGCATCACGTCGCCGTCTTTGACGATGTAATCCTTGCCTTCCAGACGCCATTTACCGGCTTCTTTGGTACCGGCTTCGCCCTTGTACTGGATGAAGTCGTTGTAGGCGATCACTTCGGCGCGGATGAAGCCTTTCTCGAAGTCGGTGTGGATCACGCCGGCAGCCTGAGGTGCGGTGGCACCGACTTTGACGGTCCAGGCGCGGACTTCTTCAACACCGGCGGTGAAGTAGGTCTGCAGGTGCAGCATTTCGTAGCCGGCGCGGATCACGCGGTTCAGGCCAGGCTCTTCCAGGCCCAGGGCCTCGAGGAACATGTCCTTCTCTTCGCCGTCATCGAGCTCGGCGATTTCCGCTTCGATCTTGTTGCAGACCGGAACCACCATGGCGCCTTCTTCTTCGGCGATGGCGCGAACCACGTCGAGGTGCGGGTTGTTCTCGAAACCGTCTTCAGCGACGTTGGCGATGTACATGACCGGTTTGGTGGTCAGCAGGTGGAAGCCCTTGATCACTGCCTTTTCGTCAGCGTTCATGTTCTTCATCAGGCTGCGCGCAGGCTTGGCTTCGGTGAAGTGCGCGATCAGTTGCTCCAGCAGAGCTTTCTGAACCACAGCGTCCTTGTCACCGCCCTTGGCGTTACGCGCGACTTTCTGCAGTTGCTTCTCGCAGCTGTCGAGGTCGGCGAAGATCAGTTCCAGATCGATGATTTCGATGTCGCGCTTCGGGTCGACGCTGTTGGAAACGTGGATCACGTTCTCGTCTTCGAAGCAGCGCACCACGTGGGCGATGGCGTCGGTTTCGCGGATGTTGGCCAGGAACTTGTTGCCCAGGCCTTCACCTTTCGAGGCACCGGCCACCAGGCCTGCGATGTCGACGAACTCCATGGTGGTCGGCAGGATGCGCTTGGGATTGACGATGGCCGCCAGGGCTTCCAGACGCGCATCAGGCATTGGCACGATGCCGCTGTTCGGCTCGATGGTGCAGAACGGGAAGTTCTCCGCCGCAATGCCGGATTTGGTCAGCGCATTGAACAGAGTGGACTTGCCGACGTTGGGCAGGCCGACGATGCCGCAGTTGAATCCCATGGTGATTCCCTCTTCGAAGAGTCAGGCCTTTTGGCTGTGCAGGTTTTTCATCGCGCGATTCCACTCGCCGGCGAAGATATCCGGCAGCACACCGAGGGCAAAATCGATACTGGCGTCCAGCTTCTCCTGCTCGGCGCGCGGCGCACGACCCAGGACGAAATTGGACACCAACTTGCTGTCACCCGGGTGGCCGATGCCAAGCCGCAGGCGGTAGAAGCCGTTGTCGTTGCCGAGCTGCGCAATGATGTCGCGCAACCCGTTATGCCCGCCGTGCCCGCCGCCCAGTTTGAGCTTGGCGACGCCGGGGGGCAGATCGAGTTCGTCGTGCGCCACCAGAATCGCTTGCGGCGGGATGCGAAAGAAATTCGCCAACGCTGCCACGGACTGGCCGCTGCGGTTCATGTACGTGGTGGGGATGAGCAGACGAACATCGTGGCCCTGATGGCTGAAACGCGCCGTCAGGCCAAAATACTTGCGATCGGCAACCAGGTTCACGCGGTGTGCCTG
>Ga0160445_100232_pt1 | contig 40214 bp, 38 predicted proteins | sample HID1972M_E1MG_FD_108215 | JGI IMG/M metagenome (GOLD analysis project Ga0160445, IMG submission 108215) | Enriched pill bug-associated microbial communities from UW Madison campus, WI, USA - HID1972M_E1 MG | ecosystem: Host-associated > Arthropoda: Insects > Digestive system > Unclassified ... | reverse complement strand
GCCACCGTGCTCAACATGCGTGCGCCCGGCATCGATCTGCTGAAGATGCCGATCTTCTGCTGGGCCTGGCTGATCACCGCCTTCCTGCTGATCGCGGTGATGCCGGTGCTGGCCGGTGCGGTGACGATGCTGCTCACCGACAAGTTCTTCGGCACCAGCTTCTTCAACGCCGCCGGTGGCGGTGACCCGGTGATGTACCAGCACATCTTCTGGTTCTTCGGGCACCCGGAGGTCTACATCATGATCCTGCCGGCGTTCGGCGTGGTCAGCGAGATCATCCCCACCTTCAGCCGCAAGCCGCTGTTCGGTTACCAGGCCATGGTCTACGCGATCGCCGCGATCGCCTTCCTGTCCTTCATCGTCTGGGCCCACCACATGTTCACCGTGGGCATGCCGCTGGGCGGCGAGATCTACTTCATGTTCGCCACGATGCTCATCTCCATCCCGACCGGGGTGAAGGTGTTCAACTGGGTCAGCACCATGTGGCGCGGCTCGCTCACCTTTGAAGCGCCGATGCTGTGGGCGGTGGCCTTCGTGATCCTGTTCACCATCGGCGGGTTCTCCGGCCTGATGCTGGCGATCGTGGTGGCCGATTTCCAATACCACGACACTTACTTCGTGGTCGCCCATTTCCACTACGTACTGGTCACCGGTGCGGTGTTCGGGTTGATCGCCGCGGTGTATTACTGGTGGCCGAAATGGACCGGCCGCATGTACAGCGAGACCTGGGCCAAGGTGCACTTCTGGTGGTCGATCGTGTTCGTGAACCTGCTGTTCTTCCCGCAGCACTTCCTCGGCCTGGCCGGCATGCCGCGACGCATCCCGGATTACAGCGTGGCCTTCGCGGACTGGAACCTGATCAGCTCGATCGGCGCGTTCGGCATGTTCGTCACGCCCTTCATGATGGCCGCGATCCTGTGGCACTCGCTGCGTCACGGCGCGAAGGCCGCCGACCGCTGCTGGGAAGGCGCACGGGGCCTGGAGTGGACGATTCCCTCGCCCGCACCGGCGCATACCTTCACCACGCCGCCGACCATCCGTCCGGGTGATCTGGCCCATGACGACATCACCCATTGAGGCCGCTCATGACCAGCACAACCCGCACGCCGGATGAGCAGGCCCTGCAACGTCGCCGCGCGCATCGCACCGCGTGGGCGGTCGGGATCGTCGCGCTGATGGTCTATGGCGGCTTCATCCTCAGCGGGGTGATCGGGCGATGAGCGATCCGCGCCCGGCACCCGCGCGTCATGCGGGCCTGCCCCGCCTGATCGGGGTGGCGCTGGCGGTGTTCGTGCTGACCTTCTCGCTGGTGCCTCTGTACCGCATCGCCTGCGAGAAGGTGTTCGGTGTGCGCCTGGAGCGTGGCCCCGGCGCGGCGGCAGGCACTGCAGCCGCCACCGGCAAGCGCACGGTGCGGGTGGAGTTCGATGGCGGCGTGAATTCCAAGTTGCCGTGGGCGTTCCATCCCGAACAGCTGACGATGGACGTGGTGCCCGGCGAGCTCAACGAGGCGCTCTATTACGCGCGTAACGACAGCGATCGCGCGCTGGTCGGCAGCGCCGTGCCGTCGGTGGCACCGGCCAAGGCATCGGGCTACTTCAGCAAGACCGAATGCTTCTGCTTCACCGCGCAGACCCTGCAGGCCGGCGAGAAACGCGACATGCCGGTGCGCTTCATCGTCGATCCCGACCTGCCGGCCAACATCACCACGATCACCCTGTCCTACACCTTCTACAAGAACGACGCCTTGTCCGCGCAGCTGGCTCCGGCCAGCCTGCCGACCGGCGCGCGTGCAGCTCCCTGATCCGGACCGGACCCAAGACCATGGCCCAGCAAAGCCCCGATGCGAACGTGTACTTCGTGCCCACGCACAGCAAATGGCCGTTCATCGGTTCCATTGCGATGATGGTGACCATGGTCGGCGTGGCCAGCTGGCTCAACGATTCCGGCTGGGGCAAGTGGACCTTCTACGCCGGCATCGCGATGCTGGTGCTGACCCTGTTCTGGTGGTTCAGCGACGTGGTGCGCGAATCGCAGGCCGGCAGCTACAACCGCCAGGTGGATGGCTCGTTCCGGATGGGGATGGTGTGGTTCATCTTCTCCGAAGTGATGTTCTTCGGCGCGTTCTTCGGGGCGCTGTTCTACACCCGCAACCTGGGCCTGCCGTGGCTGGGCGGCGCGGGCGACGGCGTGATGACCAATGAGCTGCTGTGGGACGGCTATTCGGCGGCGTGGCCGACCAATGGCCCGGGTGCGATCGGCGGCCATTTCCAGACCATCCCGGCCTGGGGCCTGCCGCTGATCAATACGCTGATCCTGCTCACCTCCGGCGTCACCCTCACCATCGCGCACCACGCGCTCAAGGCCGGTCACCGCCGCCAACTCCTGGTCTGGCTGGGCATCACCGTGCTGCTCGGCGTGGGCTTCCTCACCCTGCAGGCGGAGGAGTACATCCACGCCTACAAGGAACTCAACCTCACTCTGGGTTCGGGCATCTACGGCTCGACCTTCTTCATGCTCACTGGTTTCCACGGCGTGCATGTGCTGCTGGGCACGGTCATGTTGGCGGTGATGTGGCTGCGCTCGTCGAAGGGGCATTTCACCCGCGACAACCACTTCGGTTTCGAAGCGGCCGCGTGGTACTGGCACTTCGTCGACGTGGTGTGGCTGATGCTGTTCCTGTTCGTGTACGTGCTGTAGCGTCGGTGCGACCTCCTGCCGCATCGACGCCGGTGCGGCCTCAGCCGCCGATGCCGTGGGGCTTGATCCAACCGCTGTAGATGCCGATGACCACCAGCACGATCAGCGCCACCGATACCGCGATGCGGCGGGTGAGGGCATTGACGGTGCGCTTGGTCTGGCCGCGATCGACCAGCAGGTAATACAGCCCGGCGCCCAGATTCCAGACGATGACGATCAGAAACGCGATTACCAGCAGGGTCTTCAACGAATCATTCATGCGCGGCTCGATGGCGTGGCGGGTGCGCCTATATCACCGCGTTTTGCCGGCGTTGTCATGATGCGCAAGCACACACGCCTGATCGGCTGGATTGCCGCGGTGCTGGTCATCCTCGCGTTCTGCCAGCTGGGGCGCTGGCAACTGCAGCGCATGCACGACAAAGAGGCGTTGCTGGCCCAGCAGGTGCCCGCCCGCGCGCAGTCGCTCACGCTGCGCCAGGCCCAGGCCGCCCCGCCGCTCCTGCGCTGGGTGGACGACCACGGCCGCGTCCTGCCGGGCACGATCCTGCTCGACAACCAGACCCGCGAAGGCCGCGCCGGCCTCAAGGTGTATCAGCCGTTCCAGAGTGATGACGGCGTACGCGTGCTGGTCGATCTGGGCTGGCTGCCGATGCCGCCGGATCGTGTCATCCCATCGATCACACCGCTTACCGGCCATACGGCCATCCGCGGCCTGCTGGCGCCGTCACCGGCCACCGGGCTGGCCCTGGGGCCGGCGCTGTCGCCCGCGCCACAGCCGCACGTGTGGCTGGCCAGCCGGATGCCACCTGACGACATGGCGCGCGCGCTGTCGCTGCCGCCGGGCAGCCTTGGCGCGCGCGTGCTGCGGTTGGATCCGGCGCTGCCAGGCGGCTACGCGCGCGATCTGGAGCTGCTGCCCAATACCCTGCCGCCCAGTCGCCATCTGGGCTACGCCGTGCAATGGTTCGGACTGGCGTTGACCGTGCTGGTGGTCGCGCTGGTCCTGGAATTCCGTCGCCATCGCCGCCGGCGTGGCACTCCCCGGCGCTGACCGGCTCAACATGAGAAAATGCCGCCCATGAATGCCACTTCCCCGGCCCGGCTGCCGTCCCGTTCACGCGGCCGCTGGACCCTGATCGCGTTGTTCGGCGTGTTCTTCGGCGCCATGGCGCTGGCGGGCGTGCTGCGCTTCTCCGGCTGGCAGCCGACCTCGCACCGGAATACCGGGGAGTTGCTGCAGCCGCCGGCCGATCTGCGCGCGCTGCCGCCCACCCTGGCCGACGGTCAGCCATACCCGTGGAACCCCAACGATCGCACCTGGCGGATCCTGGTGGCCCCGTCTGCCAGCTGTACCAGCGAGTGCGTCACTTTGTCGCAGGGATTGGGCAAGGTGTGGCAGCTGTTCGGCCATAACGCCGATAATGTCGAGATCCTGTGGCTGGGCACGCCGCCGGCCGAGGTCCAGGGCATGCCCGCACTGCGCGCGCTGCGCGCCCAACCGGACCTGCGTGCTGCGTTGCCCGCCGTGGATGACGCCGCCGGCACGCCTGTGTATGTGATCGATCCCAATGGATTCGTGATCATGCGGTACGCGCCGGGATTCGATATGGCCGGTCTGCGCAAAGACCTGGCCACGCTGCTGAAACTGAAGTGAGTTCCGTTTAGATGAGCCTCTCCGCACGCCCGGTGCTGCACCGCAATTTCCACCGTCTGGCGTGGTTTGCGCTGATCATGACCGCCAGTACGATCATGTTCGGTTCGTTCGTGCGTCTGTCCGATGCGGGCCTGAGCTGCCCGGACTGGCCGACCTGCTATGGCCGTGTCACCTGGCCGCAGCACGCCGAGGAAATGATCGGCCACGAGGCCGCCAAGATCCGCCCGCTGGAAACGCACAAGGCGTGGCGCGAGCAGGTGCACCGTTTCCTGGCCGGTGCACTCGGCATCGAGATCCTCACCCTGGCGCTGCTGGCCACGCGCCGCCGTCGCTGGGGCAGCACCGCGGTGATCACCGCCTGTGTGCTGGTGGCGACCGGCATACCGCTGTACATGATGGGGATGCACGTCCCCGCGAGCATCATCGCCTTGATCGGCGAGGCGATCCTGCTGATCGCCGCACTGCGCTGGACCAACATCGACCTGGCCCGCGCCGCATTGCTGACGCTGGCGGTGGTGATCTTCCAGGCGCTGCTCGGCATGTGGACGGTCACCTGGCTGCTCAAGCCGATCGTGGTGATGGGCCATCTGCTCGGCGGCATGCTGATGTTCGGCCTGCTGGTGTGGATGGCGTGGCGTGCCACGCACATGCCGATCACCCTGGCCGAAGCGCCCAAGCTGAAGTGGCTGATCCGCGCCGGCGTGGCCGTGCTGGTCGCACAGATCGCCCTCGGCGGCTGGGTCAGCGCCAACTACGCCGCACTCGCCTGCGGTGGCGGCAGCGCCTCGCTGGACAACTTCCCGCGCTGCGTCAGCCAGTGGTGGCCGACGCATGACTTCAAGGAAGGCTTCACCCTGTGGCGCGGCATCGGCGTGGATTACGAAGGCGGGGTGCTCGATGGCGCCTCGCGCATTGCCATCCAGATGGCGCACCGCATGATGGCGATCGTGGTCGCCGTGTACCTGCTGTGGCTGTCGGTGCGCCTGTTCCGACTGCCGAGCATGCGCGGCTGGGCGAGCGCCCTGGGTCTGCTGGTGGTGCTGCAGATCACCCTGGGCATCCTCAACGTGAAGCTGGCGGTGCCGCTGGAAGTGGCCGTCGCGCACAGCGGGGGCGCCGTGGCGCTGCTGTTCGTGCTGGTGACGTTGCTGGCGCGCCTGCGCGCGCCGGATGCCGAGGGCGGCAAGGCCAGCGCGGCCTCCCCTGCCGTGCAGGCGGGCTGACGGCATGGCCAGTTACCGTCAGTACTGGGATCTGACCAAGCCCAAGGTCGTCGCGCTGATCGTGTTCACCGCGCTCGTCGGCATGTTCCTGGCCATCCCCGGGGTGCCGACCGCGCAGCAGGCGCTGGACGGCGCACTCGGCTTCCTCGGCATCTGGCTGGCCGCCTCGGCTGCTGCGGCGATCAACCAGCTGCTGGATGCGCGCATCGATGCACAGATGGCGCGCACCTCGTGGCGCCCGCTGGTGGTGGGCAAGGTCAAGCCATGGCAGGTACTGGTCTTCGCCGGCCTGCTGATCGCGCTGTCGATGACGATCCTGGTGGTCTGGGTCAACGTGATCACTGCCGTGCTGACCTTCGCCTCGCTGATCGGGTACGCGGTGATCTACACCGTGTACCTCAAGCGCGCGACCTCGCAGAACATCGTCATCGGCGGCCTCGCCGGCGCCACCCCGCCGATGCTCGGCTGGGCGGCGATCACCGGCATGCAGGGCCCATGGGACTGGGCCTACGCGTCGCTGCTGGTGCTGATCATCTTCATCTGGACCCCGCCGCACTTCTGGGCGTTGGCGATCTTCCGCCGCGAGGATTACGCCAAGGCGGAAATCCCGATGCTGCCGGTGACCCATGGTGTGGCGTACACCCGCAAGTCGATCATGGTCTATTCGATCGCCCTGGCCATCGTCAGCATCCTGCCGGTCGTGTTCGGCATGAGCGGCATGTTCTACCTCGGCGGTGCGATCGTGCTCAACGCGGTCTTCCTCTGGTATGCGTGGCGCATGCTGAATCCGCCGGACGAACTGTTCTCGATGAAGATGTTCGGCTACTCCATCGTCTACCTGATGGCGCTGTTCGCCTTCCTGATGGTGGATCACTGGATGCTGCCCTGGTTGGCATAGCTGCCTTGAATCGGTAATTCGCCACCGCCATTGCGTCAGTACCGAACAGGGAGTGACGGCATGAAGCGATGGCGCTGGATGGCAGGCGTGGTGATCGGGATGGCGTTGGGTGCGGCGAATGCCGCACCGGCAGCGTCCGCAGAGGACACGGCCGCGCAGATCATGCGGCAGGCAGGCGCAAGCCAACTCGTGGTCCTGGGCGAACTGCACGGTACGCGTGAGATGCCGCAGCTCGTGCAGGAACTGGTCCAGGCCTATGTCGCGCAGGGCACCCCCGTGCACCTTGGGCTGGAACTGCCGGCCACCGAGAACGCCCGGCTGGCCACCTATCTGGCCTCCAACGGTGACGCCGCAGCACGCCAGGCGGTGCGCACCACCTCCTACTGGCGCACCGCCGGTAAGCCGCACGACGGCCGTCGCAATGAAGACACGCTGTCGCTGATCGAGGCGGTGCGGGTCCTGCGCGTGCAGGGCCACGATGTACAGGTCGTTGGGTTCGACCAGGTGCTGCCGGCGGCACAGGCCGGTACCGGCGCGCGTGATGCGGCGATGGCCGATGCACTGCGCGCGCACCACGCAACGTTGCCTTCCGATGGGCGGCTGCTGGTACTCACCGGGAATGTGCATGCCATGCGCACTCAGCCGGAGGGGCTGCCGTGGCCGCCGATGACCGCCTTGCTGCTCGATCTCCAGCCGTACGCGGTGCGGGTCGATGCGCGCAGCGGCGAGGCGTGGGGCTGCACACAGCATCGGCAATGCGGCGCGCGATCACTGCCGGCATACACCGGGCCTTCGCCGCTGCAGAGAACGGGCTCGGACCGGTCATACGATCTGCAGATCTGGCTACCGCGCTTCAGCGTGGCGCGGTGGGTGGAATAGCCGCTTGCGATTGGGGATGTTCCGCTATGCCGCGTAGGGCGAGGCTCTACGCGGCAGGAGGTCGAGCGCGCTCAACTACCTCCCTCACCCGTCGCCGGCTCCACCGGATCACGCGCATACCGCTGCGCGATCATCGCGCAGACGATCAACTGGATCTGGTGGTAGATCATGATCGGCAGCACGATCGCACCGAGACTGCCGCCGGCGAACAGGACCTTGGCGATCGGCACGCCGGTGGCCAGGCTCTTCTTCGAGCCGCAGAACAGGATGGTGATCTCGTCTTCGCGGTTGAAGCCCAGCCGGCGCGCGATGAAGCGGATCAGCGGCATCGCGATGCCGAGCAGCACGGCTGCCACCACGGCCACGCTGAGCAGCGACAACAGCGGCGTCTTGCTCCACAGCCCCTCACTGACGGCTTCGCCGAAGGCGGAGTAGACCACCAGCAGGATCGTGCCCTGGTCGGTATAGCGCAGCAGCGCGCGCTGCTTCTCTACCCAGCGGGCGATCCACGGGCGCAGCAGATGGCCGGCCACGAACGGCACCAGCAGCTGCAGCATGATGCTGACGATGGCCTGGCCGGGGTTGTGCATGCCGCCTTCGGTGCCGGCCAGCAGGGCCAGCAGCAGCGGGGTCAGGAAGACGCCGAGGATGCTCGACAGCGAGGCGCTGCACACCGCCGCCGGGACGTTGCCACGGGCAATCGAGGTGAACGCGATCGAGGACTGCACAGTGGACGGCAGCGCGCACAGGAACAGCACGCCGATGTACAGCTCGGGCGTGAGCAGCCAGCCATCCAGCGGTTTGAACATCAGGCCCAGCAGCGGGAACATCACGAAGGTGCAGGCCAGGATGGTCAGGTGCAGGCGCCAGTGCAGCAGGCCGGCGACGATCGACTCCCGTGGCAGGCGCGCGCCGTGCAGGAAGAACAGCGCGGCAATGGCGACGTCGGTGACATCGTCGAGCACCATCGCGGCGGCGCCATGCATCGGCAGGAAGGACGCCAGCAGCACGGTGCAGAGCAGGGCGAGGGTGAAGTTGTCCGGTCGCAGGCGCGACCACCAGCGGGTCATGGTGGGCAGGCTCCTGTAGAGCAGGGAAGTAAGCGGGGGAAGAAGAGCAGGGTCAACGCGCGGCGTCCTGCTCCAGCAGGGCACGGGTCGGTGCTTCCAGCGAGGTCATGCCGGCCTCGCGGCCGAACTGCAGGGCCTGGTCCACCGAGGCACCGTCACGCGCCTGCAGCAGTGCCAGCAGCGCACCGGCGCGATTGCCGGAGGCGCAGTGCAGCAGCACCAGGCCTTGGCTCTGCGCCAGCGCGGTACGCAGGGCCTGCGCATTGGCGTCGGTCAGGCCGGCGGCACCGGCGACCGGGATGCGCACATAGCGCAGCCCCAGGCGTTCGGCCGCGGCGGTTTCATCGAAGCCGCGCGCTTCGTCAGGCTGGCGCAGGTCGATCAGCGTCGTGACCCCGGCCGCGGCGGCCTGCTGTAGCTGAGCGGCGCTGGGTTGTCCGGCGGTGTACAGCTGCGGCCGTGGCTGCGCGAAGGGCAGCTCCGCGGCCCAGGCGGGCGTGCATGGCGCCAGTAGTGCGGCGATGACGCCAGCGCGGAGCCAGCGGAGGATCGATGCAGCGGGGTTCGCGAGGTGGGATGCCACGGCGGCTCCGTTGGTCAGAAGCGGAGGGTGCTGCGCGCCTTGAGCAGTTCGCGCAGCTCGTACTTGTCAGTATCGTCCAGACCCTGCTGGCTCTGCTTTGCCTGAAGCTCATCCAGACGTTGCATCAGCAGCTGTTTCTCCAGCTGGGCCACTGCGTCATGCAGTTCCTGGGTCCACATCGCCTCATCACCAGGCAGGGTCTGCGCGGCCAGCTTGTGCAGCGATTCCTGTTCCTCGCGGCCTTCGAAGTGCTCCAGCAGCGCGCCGGTGCTGATGTCCGGGCGCTGCTCGACCAGGGTCAGCAGTTCGGTCAGCAGTTCGATGCCGGGCAGGCGCAGGCCGGTGAAGTGATGGCCTTCCAGGGTCATCGCCAGCGAGGGCTGCTGCAGCAGGATCGCGATGGCCGCGCGCACCAGGCTGCGGCGCTGTGCCGGTGCCACCGCGCGCTGCGGTTGGCGTGAGGGCTGCGCGGACGCACTGGGCTTGGCGCCCAAGCCGGTCAGCGTGGTCAGCTGCTGCTTCATCAGGTCGCCGAAGGCGCCATCGGGAATCTGTGCCAGCATCGGCTTGGCCCGTTCGGCCAGGCGTGCCTTGCCGTCGAGCGTGCCCATGTTGACCTCACGGGTGAGCTCGTCGAAGAAGAACTGCGACAGCGGCGTGGCCTGCTGCAGCCGGGCATCGAAGCCCTCGCGGCCTTCCTTGCGCACGATGGTGTCCGGGTCTTCGCCATCGGGCAGGAACAGGAAGAAGGCCTGGCGGCCGTCCTTCATGCGCGGCAGCACCGACTCCAACGCGCGCCAGCCGGCGCGACGGCCGGCGGCATCGCCATCGAAGCAGAAGAACACGTCCGGCGCGTTGCGGAACAGCAGCTCGGCGTGGTCCGGCGTGGTCGCCGTGCCCCGTTTCGCCTTCGCCTGGGTGACGCCGAACTGGTACAGCTAGACCACGTCCATGTAGCCCTTGACCACGATCATCCGCTCGATCTTCTGGTTGGCCTGGCGCACCTGCCACAGGCCGTACAGCTCGCGGCCCTTGTGGAACAGCGCGGTCTCGGGCGAGTTGAGGTACTTCGGGCCGTCGTCTTTCTCCATCACCCGGCCGCCGTACGCGATCACGCGGCCACGGCGGTCGAAGATCGGGAACATGACCCGGTCGCGGAACTTGTCGTAGACGTGGCCGCGGTCGTTCTTGGAAAACAGGCCGGCGCGGTCGAGCAGCTTCATGCGCCGCTCGTCCTTGCCCAGTGCATCCTTCAACGCGCTGTAGCCGTCCGGTGCGTAACCGATGGCGAAGCGCTCGCGGTTCTCCTCATCGACGCCGCGCTGGTCCAGGTAGGCGCGTGCCTTGTCGCTGCCTTTCAGCGCGGTCTGGAAGAAGCGCGTGGCCGCGTCCAGCGCCGAGTACAGATCGCGGCTGTCGTCCTGCTGCTGGGCGGTGCGCGGCTGGGTATCGCGCGGCACTTCCATGCCCACGCGCTTGGCCAGCTCATCGACCGCGTCGAGAAACTCGAGGCGGTCGTAATTCATCAGGAAGCTGATCGCCGTGCCATGCGCGCCGCAGCCGAAGCAGTGATAGAACTGCTTGGTCGGTGAGACCGTGAACGAGGCCGAGCGCTCGTCATGGAAGGGGCAGCGCGCGGCGTATTCCTTGCCCTGGCGCTTCAGCGGCACGCGACTGCCCACCACCTCGACGATGTCGGAGCGGGCCAGCAGGTCGTCGATGAATGCGTCGGGGATACGGGCCATGGGCAGCAGGCGGGGGCATGGCCGGTCACGGCCACGCGCGGAAGCGGGGGTACCGCTAGTCTACTAGCTGCCGGCCGGTTCGCCCGGTTTCGGTGGCTCCACCCCAGCCTCGGCGAGCACGGCATGGGCGCGCAGGCGCTCATCGATCACCGAGGTCATCAGTGCACCGACGAAGAACACCACCGTGGCGTAGTAGATCCACACCAGCGAGATCACCAGGGCGCCCATCGAGCCATACGCGCTGCCCGGTGCGACGGTGGCGATGTACAGGCCGATGCCATAGCGGCCCAGTGCGAACAGGGCCGAGGTGATCGCACCGCCGATGAAGGCCTGGCGCCACGCCACGCGGCGGTCGGGCAGGTAGTGGTAAAGGAAGGCGAAGCCCACGGTGTACAGCGCCAGGCTGGTCAGATAGCCGATCGCCGGCAGCACCGAGGGCAGGTGCGCGAACACGACCTGCAGCATCGTGGTGGCGGTCATCGAGAGGATCAGCAGGAAGCCCAGCGCCAGCACCACGCCGAACGAAAACACCCGCTTGCGCAACCAGGCCACGATGCCATCCAGGCGCTCGCCGCTGGTGTTGAAGATCAGGTTCAGGGCGTTCTGCAGCTGGGCGAACACCGCCGTGGCACCAATGAACAGCAGCAGGGTGCTCCATACGCCGGCCAGCGTGCCGATGTCCGGCTGGTTGTTGGCGTTGCTGAGCACGGTCTCCGCCACCGAGGCGGCGCTGGTGCCGGCCACATCATTGATCTGGCCCAGCAACGCCTGCTGCGCCGGGGGGTACAGCGAGGCGGTCAGCCACAACAGCAGCACCAGCAGCGGCGCCATCGAGAGCAGGGCGTAGAAGGCCAGCGCAGCGGCCTGGGTCATCACGTCCGCATCGATGAAGCGGCGCAGCAGCACGGCGGGGAAGCTCTGCTCCAGCCGCGCCATGTGCTTGCGGATCCTGGAGAGGGAGTGGCTCGGCGGGTGCATGGACGGCATCAGGTCGGAAGCGAGGCCCCCGTTCTAGCAAATCGACGGATTGCACCGGGTGAAGTGGTCCGGTCACGTCAGGATCTTGACGGATATCGCGCTATCCTTTTGCCCGGTTTTCCACCTTCACAGCAGAAAGGACGCTTCATGAAAGGAATGGTCTACACGACGATGGCGCTGTTGGCGGCCGCAGGTCCGGCGATGGCTTCCGGGGCCTGCGACAAGGCTTTCAAGACGGTAGGGGATGCGCGCAACGGTGCGCTGTACATGGCCGATGTCACGGTGCCGGGCCTGAAGGTGCAGAGCGCACTGGACCAGCTGCGCAAGATCGGCGGCGATGACAAGTTCGAAGTCGCCGGGCAGCTGGTGGAGGGCGATACCGGCGACCAGTACCTGATCCAGCGCACAGGGCTGCGCGTCCCGTTGGTCCTGGTGGGCACCGCCGATCGCACCGGTCGCGTCACCCTGGCGACCAAGCTGGCCCGCGGTCAGTCGGTCGAGCCGGCTGCGGCCAAGCAGTCCATGTGCGGAATGCTGGACAAGCTCAAGGCGGGCAGCCAGGGCGACGCGGTCGCCGCCGCGGGGCGCACCCAGTACCCGATGCCGGCCGTCGAGGCGGTGGCAGCGCCGGATCTGTCCAAGATGATGGGCAAGGAAGTCAAAGACACGATGGCGTTGTACCGCAGTGCCGGTGCCTTCAAGGATCTGATGCTGGGGACCAACACGAACAAGGAAGACAAGGGCGATCGCTCGGCCACGTTCCTGCCGCTGTACGCGAAGTACGTGGGGCGGCGCTATCAGATCGACGGCCAGATCTATACGGTCAACTCCAACCGGTATTCGACCAAGCCCGGTGACATCGGCTCGATCAATTACCTGGTCACGCCGACCCGCGGCCTGCTGCGCGTCCGCCAGAACGACACCTTCAACAACAACAACTACACCATCCGCTGCGAATTCGCGTCGGATCAGGCCGCCAACTTCACCATGCTGCGCGAGCGCGACTGGGCCAAGCTGGAAGGCGAGATCAGTTCGATCGAGGAAAGCTCGATGACGCTGCGCAACTGCCGCCAGGCCTCGTAACAACGGACCTGCTGAAACGGAAAAGGCCCGCGAGAGCGGGCCTTTTCACTGCAGCGTGGCGGCGGGATCAGCCGGCCAGCTGCTGCTTGACCAGCTTGGACACCAGGCCCATGTCGGCCTGACCGGCCAGGCGCGGCTTGAGCGCACCCATCAGCTTGCCGATGTCGGCCGGGGTGGCCGCGCCGGTTTCGGCGATGGCGGCCTGGATGGCGGCCACGATCTCGGCCTCGCCCAGCTTGGCCGGCAGGTACTGGTCGATCACCACGATTTCCTCGCGCTCGATCACGGCCAGGTCTTCGCGGTTGGCGGCTTCGAACTGGGTGACCGAGTCCTTGCGCTGCTTGACCATCTTTTCCAGCACGGCGAGCACGGCGGCGTCGTCCAGCTCGATGCGCTCGTCGACTTCGCGCTGCTTGATCGCGGCGTTCATCAGGCGGATCACGCCCAGGCGGTGCTTCTCGCCGGCCTTCATGGCGGCCTTCATGTCATCGGTGAGCTGCTGCTTCAGGCTCATGGGAACACCTCGTGTCGGTGGAAAAGGAAAGCGGGGCGCCGAAGCGCTGGAACGCAAAAAGCCGGTAACGCTCGCGCGTTCCGGCTTCGGCTCCGTCACGACAGGCCAAGGCCTGCCGTATCGAAGTTGCGTCCGATCAGTACAGGCGCTGACGCTTGGTAACGTCGCGCGACGAACGGCGCAGCTGACGCTTCACAGCAGCGGCAGCCTTACGCTTACGCTCCTGGGTCGGCTTTTCATAGAACTCGCGCTTGCGGGTTTCGGCCAGCACGCCGGCCTTTTCGCAGGTGCGCTTGAAGCGACGGAGCGCAAACTCGAAGGGCTCGTTCTCGCGGACTTTAACGCTGGGCATGGAATCTCCGGGACACAGTAGAACCGGGTCACGCCCGGTGAGAGCCGCACATTATAGCGGCGAGAAAAGAAGTTGCAACCCACCCCGGCGAACTTCTTGGCCACGGGTGATGCAGAGACAGGCCAGCGTACGTCTGCCGGGGCCTGAAGAGGTCCATAATACCCGTTATGCGAGTCCTTGGTATCGAATCTTCCTGCGATGAGACCGGCGTGGCGGTGTATGACACCTCCCTGTCCGGGATCGACGCCCTGCGCGCCCATGCGGTCTACAGCCAGATCGCCCTCCACGCTGAATACGGCGGGGTGGTGCCCGAGCTGGCCAGCCGTGACCACGTGCGCAAACTGCTGCCGCTGATCCGTCAGACCCTGGCCGAGGCCGACATGACCGTGGCCGACATCGACGGGGTGGCCTATACGGCCGGCCCCGGCCTGGTCGGCGCGCTGCTGGTGGGGGCGGGCGTGGCCCGTTCGCTGGCCTGGGCGCTGGAGGTGCCGGCGGTCGGTGTACATCATATGGAAGGCCACTTGCTGGCCCCGCTGATGGAAGACGACCCGCCGCAGGCGCCCTTCGTGGCCCTGCTGGTGTCCGGTGGGCATACCCAGCTGGTCGCCGTGGACCGGATCGGCCAGTACCGCCTGCTCGGCGAGACCCTGGACGACGCCGCCGGCGAGGCCTTCGACAAGACCGCCAAGCTGATGGGCCTGCCATACCCCGGTGGCCCACAGCTGGCCGCCCTGGCCGAGCGCGGCACGCCGGGCCGGTTCAAGTTCACCCGCCCGATGACCGATCGCCCCGGGCTGGATTTCAGCTTCTCCGGGTTGAAGACCCAGGTCCTGCTGGCCTGGCGCGACAGCGATCAGAGCGAGCAGACCCGCGCCGACATCGCGCGCGGCTTTGAAGATGCCGTGGTCGACACCCTGGCGATCAAGTGCGAACGCGCGCTGGATGCTGCGGGCACCGATGTGATCGTGGTGGCCGGCGGGGTAGGGGCCAACAAGCGCCTGCGCGCCAAGCTGCAGCAGATGGCCGCCCGCCGCGGTGGCCGCGCCTGCTTCCCGCGCCCGGCGCTGTGCACCGACAACGGCGCGATGATCGCCTTCGCCGGCGCGCTGCGTCTGGAAGCGGGCCAGCACACGCCGCCGCAGGTGCAGGTGACGCCGCGCTGGGACATGGCGACGCTGCCGGCGGTGTGAGGGTTGCGGCGGCGGCGCTGCATCACGTCGGCCGATCCACCAGAAGCTGAGTCACTGATTCATGGTCAGACATCCACTCCGCTGTGCGTCCGCACCGCCGTCCGATGACCCGCAGGATGGCGGCGAAGTCGTCGGCCAGGGCCCGGGGGAAAATTGGCTCGTGATGGGCGATGCGATTGCGTAATCGCCGGATCTGCTCCAGATCGTCATGGATCTGCGCACGGGTGAGATGCCAAGGCGTTGACACGTTGGCACCGGGCAGGACGGATGCCATGCAATGCGACCATAGCCGAGCATCAAAGCGCTGCGTGAATATCTTCTGCCAGAACACAAAGCCGAGTGCCGGAATGACGTCTGCCGCATCCCTGTTCAAGCGCAGGGTCACGCGCTGCAGCTCGTCTCATTTGGCGTAACCAATCATTGACTCCACTCGGCCCCGGACGTAGTTTTACCCCGCGCGCCACCGGGACTCGCGGATGGAACTCCCATCGCCGCCCGGGGACAAGAAGTAAGCAGAGGGCCCCGCGAGGGGCCCTTTGTCTTTCTCAGAGAGCCTCGTCACCCCGGTTCCCGGCACATTCCGGACAGCCCCGTTACCATGGTCGCCATCTTCCACGTGGCATGGCTATGGACAAGGTATTCATCGAAGGGCTCGAGATCGATGCCCTGATCGGGATCTACGATTGGGAACGGCGGATCCGCCAGACCCTGCGTTTCGATCTGGAAATGGGCTTCGACAACCGCCGCCCGGCGGCCAGCGACGACATCGCCGATACCCTCAATTACAAAGCCGTGAGCAAGCGCATCGAGCAGTTCGTGCGTGACTCGGATTACGGCCTGGTCGAAACCCTGGCCGAGCGCATCGCCGAGATCGTGCTGCGTGAATTCAACGTGCAATGGCTGCGCCTGAAGCTCAGCAAGCCCGGCGCGGTACGCGGCGCGCGCGCGGTCGGCGTGATCATCGAGCGCAGCGCGCAGGACCTGGCAACGCCCTGATACCCCTGATAGGAGAGCGATACACGATGTTGGATGCGGTAGTGGCAACCCGATGGCTGGACAGTGTCCAGCGGACCCTCGAACCCTGGCCCTGGGCCTACACCCTGCTGGTGCTGGCAGCGCTGGCCCTGGCGGCCTGGCTGGCCAACTTCGTCACCAAGAAGATCCTGCTGCGCGGCCTGCGCAAGCTGGTCAACCGCTTGCCTGGCCACAGCGCGGGCAATGAAGGCGGCAACAACCTGCGGGTGATCTCGCGGCTGTCCAACGTGGTGCCGAGCATGGTCATCGCCGCCGGCATCCGGATCGTGCCGGACCTGCCGCCGGAGCTGGTGGAGTTCGTGATCGGGGCGTGCCGGGCGTGGGCGGTGCTGACCGTGGCGCTGGCCGTCTCGCATGCGCTGGACGCCGCCAACGATCTGTACGAGCGCCGCCCGGATGCGCGCAACAAGCCGATCAAGGGCTACCTGCAGGTCGTGAAGATCATCGTCTTCGTGATCGCCGGCCTGTCGATCGTGGCGACCCTGCTGGGGGTGAAGCTCGGCCCGCTGGTCACCGGCCTCGGCGCAGCCACCGCGGTACTCATGCTGATCTTCCAGGACACGATCCTGTCGCTGGTGGCCAGCGTGCAGATCAGCGGCGATGGCCGGGTGCGGCTGGGCGACTGGATCGAGATGCCCAGCCAGAACGCCGATGGCGACGTGATCGACATCGCTCTGCACACCATCACCGTGCAGAACTTCGACAAGACCATCACCACCATCCCGACCAAGAAGCTGGTGACCGAGTCGTTCAAGAACTGGCGCGGCATGCAGGAAGCGGGCGGGCGCCGGATCAAGCGCTCGTTGTATCTGGACCAGCACAGCGTCGGCTTCGTCGATGCGCCGATGCTGGCCGAGCTGGAGCAGTTCGCGGTGCTGGGCGATTACCTGCGCGGCAAGCAGGCCGAGCTGCAGCAGTACAACGCCGAACTCCAGGCCAAGGGCGTGGCGGCCGTCAATGCGCGCCGGGTCACCAACCTGGGTACCTTCCGGGCCTACGTGGAGCGCTACCTGCAGCACCATCCGGGCATCCATACGGAGATGACCCTGCTGGTACGGCAGCTGCAGCCCACGACCCAAGGCCTGCCGCTGGAGATCTACTGCTTCACGCGCAGCACGGCGTGGGGTGAGTACGAGGGGGTGCAGTCGGACGTGTTCGATCACCTGCTGGCGATCCTTCCGGCCTTCGGGCTGCGGGTTTTCCAGGAATCCAGCGACGCCATGTTGATGGCGGGGCAGCAGCGCCTGGCCGCCGCGGAGTAAGCTCCTGTGCCTCCGTCGCCGCCTGCGCGGCGGCGGGGGTCTCCCTCCGGGGAAGAAAAATGAACGCAAAAGTCATTCACAACGGCTTCGGGAACGCTAGAATCCCGGGCTTGTAAACGTTTTCATAAGGACAGCCGGTGGCCGCCGATCGTATCGAAACCCTCATTGCCCAGATGACCGTCGAAGAAAAAGTCGGCCAGCTGGGTGTGTTCGCCGACATGGTCCGCCCGTTCGCGCCGGATGTGAATCCGGAAGCCAACGTCAGCAACGCCGACCAGGTGCTGCAGCAGGTGCGCGAGGGCAAGGTGGGCTCGCTGTTCAATGGCGTGGGCGTGGAAGCCGGCCGCCGCATCCAGCAGGTCGCGCTGGAAGAAAGCCGCCTGAAGATCCCGGTGATCCTGGCTGCGGACGTGATCCATGGCATGCGCACCGTGTTCCCGATCCCGCTGGGCGAGGCCGCGAGCTTCGAGCCGGACCTGGCTGAGCGCACCGCCCGTGCCACCGCGGTGGAAGCCACCGCCGCCGGCCTGCACTGGACCTACGCACCGGCCGTGGATATCGCCCGCGACCAGCGCTGGGGCCGGGGTGCCGAGGGCGCCGGTGAAGACGTGGTGCTGGGCTGTGCGTTCGCCGCCGCCCGTGTGCGCGGCTTCCAGGGCCCGGATCTGCGTGCCGACGATGCCCTGCTCGCCACCCCGAAGCATTTCGCCGCCTACGGCGCGGTGATGGCCGGCATGGAATACAACATGGTCGACATCTCCCCGCAGACCCTGCGCGACGTCCACCTGCCGCCGTTCAAGGCCGCCTTCGAAGCCGGCGCCCTGACCGTGATGTCCTCCTTCAACGACATCAACGGCGTGCCGGCCAGCGCCAACGCCGAGCTGCTGACCGACATCCTGCGCGGGGAGTGGAACTTCCCGGGCGTGGTGATCTCCGATTACACCGCCGACATGGAACTGGTCGCGCACGGCTACGCCGCCGATGACCGCGACGCCACCGCCAAGGCCTTCACCGCCGGCCTGGACCTGAGCATGCAGAGCGGCTTCTACGCCGAGCACCTGCCGGGCCTGATCGAGAGCGGCGAAGTACCGATGGCCACGCTGGACGAATCGGTGCGCCGCATCCTGCGCCTGAAGGAGGCGATCGGGCTGTTCGACGATCCGTACCGCTCGCTGGATCTGGCGCGTGAAGCGGACACCTCGCACATCGCCGCGCATGACGAACTCTCGCGCGATGCCGCGCGCCGCTCGATCGTGCTGCTGAAGAACGCCGAGTCGGTGCTGCCGCTGAAGAAGGCCGGGCAGAAGATCGCGCTGATCGGGCCGTTCGTGCAGGACCGCGAGAACATCGAAGGCTGCTGGACGCTGTTCGGCGACAAGTCGCGCTACGTCACCCTGGAAGCCGGCGTCCGCGCGGCGATCAGCGATGAAGCGCTGCTGGAGATCGTGCCGGGCTGCGATCTTGAAGCGGCCGTGCAGGATGGCATCGAACAGGCCGTGGCCGCCGCGCTGCGTGCCGACGTGGTGGTGCTCGCCCTGGGCGAACCGCAGCGGTACAGCGGTGAAGCACAGTCGCGCGTGGAGATCACCCTGCCGCCCGCGCAGCAGGCATTGGCTGAAGCGGTGGCGATGACCGGCAAGCCGCTGGTGGTGCTGCTGCGCAACGGTCGCGCGCTGGCCCTGCAGGGCGCCGTGCGCAATGCGCATGCCGTGGCGATCACCTGGTACCTCGGCACCCAGACCGGGCACGCCGTGGCCGATGTGCTGTTCGGTGACTACAACCCGTCCGGCCGCCTGCCGGTCAGCTTCCCGCAGGTCTCCGGCCAGCAGCCGTACTTCTACAACCACGCGCGTACCGGTCGCCCGGAACTGCCGACCATGTCCGAGTTCAAGGCACGTTGGCGCGAGATTCCGAACGAGCCGGCGTACGCCTTCGGCCACGGCATCGGCTACACCACGTTCGCCTATGGTGTGCCGCAGCTGAGCAGTGCGCAGCTGGGCTGGGACGACACCCTGACCATCACCACGACGCTGACCAATACCGGTGCGGTCGCGGGTGAGGAAGTGGTGCAGCTGTACATCCACGATCGTGTGGCCAGCCGCGTGCGGCCGGTGCGCGAGCTGAAGGGCTTCGACAAGATCGCCCTGCAGCCGGGTGAGAGCACCGAGGTGCAGTTCACGCTGGACCGCCATGCGCTGGGCTTCACCGGTCGCGATGGCGTGTTCCGCGCCGAGCCGGGTCAGTTCGAGCTGTGGGTGTGCGCATCGTCGATCAGCGGCGAGCCGGTGATCTTCGAGCTGCTGGCTGCCTGAGGCGGCATCGCCTCACCGGTAGTGCCGGCCGCTGGCCGGCAACGCTGAACGATGATGGCATCCCGGGGCGCCGGCCAGCGGCCGGCACTACCGTGGATCCATCATCGGCGGCTGACGTTTCGGCGGGTACGCTGGCTCTCTCGTGAAACCGATGGAGCCACCCATGCGCCTGTCCCGTACCCCGTTGCTGTTGGCCCTGGCCAGCCCGTTGTGGTTGGCCGCCTGCAGTCCGTCGGCGCCGCCGCCGGCCGATACCGCTGCCGCGGACCCTGCCCAGGGCCCGGCGACCGCCATTCCCGAAGGCCGGCCGACGCCCGGTGACACCGTGCCGTCCTCGGGCCTGTCGCCGGATGCGGTCACCGCGGGCAGCCCGGCCCCGGATGCCGCTGCGCCTGCTGCGGGCGGTGCCACGACATCTGCCGCGGATGCCGCCGCCACACCTCCGGCGCCGACCAGCGCTGGCACCAGCGACGTCCGTCAGCGCATCGACCAGGTCCTCGGCGATGCAGCCCAGTACGAAACGGTCTTCAATGCCTTCCAGAAAGCCGTCAATGGCGGCGATCGCGCGGCCGTGGTCGAGGAGGTCCGCTTCCCGTTGAACATCGCCAACGGCGCCAAGATCACCGGCCCCGGCGAGTTCCAGCGCAACTACGAGCGCATCCTGACCCCGGCCGTGCGCAAGGCGATCGCGGCGCAGAAATTCGCCGACGTCATGGTCAACCAGCAGGGCGTGATGATCGGCGACGGCCAGGTCTGGCTCAACGGCACGTGCCTGGATGCGGCCTGCAGCCGCACCGAGGTCAAGGTCGTGACCATCCAGTAAGCCGATGTAGCGCCAGAGCTCGCGTGAGTTGTGCAGGCTGCCGGCGATGCGCCGGCAGCCTGCCAGGGCTCAGGCCTTCGGCGTGAGCTTGAGCAGCTTGCCGTTGCTGCCGTCTTCCAGCAGCCAGATGGCGCCATCCGGACCCTGTTCGATCTCGCGGATGCGCTCGCCCATGTCGAAGCGCTCGGCCTCGCGGGCGGTGTCGCCGTCGAAGGCCACGCGGACCAGCGCCTTGGACGACAGGCCGCCGATGAAGCCGCTGCCCTTCCACGCCGGGAACTGCGTCCCGTTGTAGATGATGAAACCGGCCGGGGAGATCACCGGGGTCCAGGTCACCTTGGGGGCAGCGAACTCCGGGCGGGTGTCATGGTCGGGGATGTCGCGGCCGTCGTAGTGGCTGCCGTTGGAGACGATCGGGTAGCCGTAGTTGGCACCGCGTTCGATCAGGTTCAACTCGTCACCGCCGGCCGGGCCCATTTCATGCACCCACAGCTTGCCGCGCGCATCGAAGGCGATACCCAGTGCATTGCGATGGCCCAGCGACCACACCTGCGCGGCAACGCCGCCCTGCGAGGCGAACGGATTGTCGGCCGGCACGCTGCCGTCGTCGTTGAGGCGGATCAGCTTGCCGAGGTTGCCGCTCATCTCCTGGGCCGGATCGAACTTCTGGCGCTCGCTGGAGGTGATCCACAGTTTGCCGTCCGGACCAAAGGCGAGACGGTGGCCGTAATGCCCCTTGCCGCTGACTTTCGGGGTCTGGCGCCAGATCACCTTGAGGTCTTCCAGCGTGCCGCTGCCATCGGCGGCCAGTGCCAGGCGCGCGCGCGCCACCGCAGCACCGCGGGTATCGCCGTCGCCTTCCTCGGCGTAGCTGAGATAGATCAGCTGGTTCTTCGCGAAGTCAGGATGCGGCAGCACGTCGCCGAAGCCCCCCTGACCGCCGTAGGCCACCTCGGACACACCGGTGATGGTCGCGGTCTTGCGGGTCTGCACGTTGAAGTGCTTCAGCGCGCCTTTCTTCTCGGTGACCAGCAGGCTGCCGTCGGGCAGGAAGCTCATCGCCCATGGCTCGTCGAAGCGGGCGAACTCGGTGGCCGCGAACGGCCACTGGGCCTTCTTGAGCACGGGCGCGCTGGGGCTGGCCGTGTCTGCCGCGACGCAGGCGGTGGTGAACAGGGCGGGGGTGAGGCTGATAGCGAGGGTGAGCAACAGCTTGCGGGTCATGGAAGTCTCCGTCGGGGAGGCGATGGCCAGCCCCTGTTGTACACCATGGCCATCAACGTCGCGTGGACCAAAGGACCTGCGGACATGACAACGGCGACCCGAAGGCCGCCGCTGTCGTTTGCGCTGTCGCCGTGAGGGCAGGCGCGATCAGGTGCCGCGCGGCACGCCTTTGTCCAGGTGTGCCTGGCGCAGCGCGGTGGATTCATCCCAGCCGCGGCGCACCGCATTGCGGGCCTGTTCCCAGCTCAGCTTGCTCTGGCCGTGTTCCTGCGCCCAGCGGGTCTGCAGCTCGGCCTCCACTTCTTCATACGCGCGGATCATGTCGTCGGCACGGGTGCGATGACCGAGCTGATACGCGGGCTCGTAATCATCGAAGAACTGGTTGTTGTCGTAGTACGGTTCGCTCGGGAAGCGCTCACGCCAATAGTCCGATACGGCCTGGCGCGGGACACCGTCTTCCGGCACCCGGCCGGGGATCTGATAGTCAGTGCTCATGGGTTGGCTCCGGTTGGGTGAGGCTTCACCGTACCCAAAGCCGGGTTAACGTCATGGACCCGCGAGGTGAATGACACATCAAGCGCCATTCACCTGCGCATCGGCTCAGCCCGGGTGATCGCGGCGCGGGAATTTGTAGATCACCGCACCCACGGCAAACGCGATGCCTGCCGCGGCGATGTTCTGCCAGCTCGCACTGGCGAACAGGGCCAGGCACAGCACCAGCGCGAGGATCGGAATCAGCGGGCCACCCGGCAGTTTCAGCGCACCCGGGCGATCACGGAAACGACGCGCCAGCACCAGCACCGCGGCGGCCGTGCCGATGTAGGCGAACAGGCGCGTGGTCATCGACAGCAGTGCCAGCTGCACGAACGAACCGGACAACGCCAGCGCCAGCGCGATCAGGCCCTGCGCGATGATCGCCGCCGCCGGGGTGCGGAAGCGCGGGTGCACCTGGGCCAGGATCTTCGGCCCGTAGCCATCGCGCGCCAACGCGAACAGGAAGCGCGGCCCCATCATCATCGTGTTGCTGTTGGTGCCGAGGATGGAGATCGTCGCGCCGACGGTCAGGATCAAGGCGAGCGTCAGACCACCGAAGCTGGCGGCGGCATCGGCCAGCGGCGTCGGCGAGCTGGCCAATCCGGCCAGCGTGCCCTGCGCGATGAACTGCACCGCGCCGTAGATCACGGTGACGGTGATGATCATGGTGATCAACGCGAACGGAATATCGCGGCGCGGGTTCTTGTACTCGCCGGCGGCGGCCGGGATGTTCTCGAAGCCGGCGTAGGCATACAGCAGCAGGAGTGCGGCTTCGCCCATGCGCTGCAGATCGTGCGGGTCCGGGCGCACGCCGGAGAAGGCCAGATCGGTATCGACGTAGAACACGCCGATCGCCACGAACAGCAGCAGCGGCAGCAGCTTGCCGATCACCAGGATCACCCCGGTGCGCGCCGCCGAGCGCACGCCGGCCACGTTCACCGCGGTGAGGAAACCGAGCGAGACCACGATGATCGCGACGCGGCCGATGTCATGCCCGGCCCAGGGCCAGAAGCGCGCCACCGCATCGGCCAGTGCATTGCTGAGCGCCGCCGCGGAGCTGATCCGGGTCAGCCAGATCATCCAGCCGATCTCGAACCCGGCAAACCGGCCGAACGCCTCACGCGCATACAGATAGCTGCCGCCGGGCTCGTCGAAGTAGCTGGCCGCCTGCGCGTAGCAGAGCACCAGCAGCGCGACCACGATGCCGGCGGCGACCACGCCCCACAGGCTGAAGGGACCGAGCAGGGCAACGGTGGCGGCCGGCAGCAGGTAGATGCCACTGCCGATCACATCGTTGATCGAGAGCCCCACGATCTGCCAGCGGCTGACCGCGCGTTCGAGCTGCGGATCCGGCGGTGCGGTACTCACGGTACGCTCCCCCCCAGCACGGGCAGCTGCCACTCGGCCTGCAGGCGCTGGTACTCCGCGCGCGGCAACAGCACGAAGCGCGGCCGCGCGCTGGCCTGCAACCAGGCCAGCAGCATGGTCATCGGTGCGGGCGCCATCGCGGTGCAGCCGGCGGTGGCCTCACCGGGCGCGCGCCACAGGTGGGCGAAGATGCAGCTGCCACGCCCGGGCGTGGCCTTGGGGTTGTGCTCGATGACGAAGCCCTCGCGGTAGCGCACGTCGCCCTTGTTGTGCAGGTCCAGCCGCATCGGCTCGGTCGAGCCTTCCACTGCCTCGGCCCCGACCACCTCGGCATCGACGATGCGGTTGTAATACGGCGAATCCGGCACATCCATGCAGTAGCTGGTGTCGCGCATCGGCTGGTAGGGCAGGCCGCTGGTGACGCCGGGCGCATAGCCGAAGGCCGGCCCGATCGCAAAGATACCGGCCGGGCTGCGCCCGTCGCCTTCCTGCTTCTGCGGCGTTCCGGCCTGGGCCGGATGCAGTCCTTCACCCCAGGCGCTGCCGCTGCGGCCCACGGCGACATCGACGGCGGCGCCGTGCGGCTGCCAGCCCTGCGCAGTGCGCTCAAAGGCCTGGAGATTGCCCTGGGTGGCGTCCCAGCCTTCGGTGGTGACCACGACCAGCTGCGTGCTGCCGTCCAGTGGGGTGGCCAAGACGGGAGCGGTGGCGAGCAGCAGCACCGCGGCGGTGACGGAACGGAACAGCGACATCATCGTGGCGGACTCCAGGGATCAGCTGTCGATCAGGTGTTCGATCCGTTCCAGGTTCACCCCGAGCTGGCGGTGGCGGTCCGGGTTGGCGTGGCACAGCAGGACGAAGACAACATCCAGCAGGGACTGCAATGAGGAACGGTACAGCAGTTGTGCCACGTGCGGCGCCGGGTCGTGGGCGCACAGCACCAGGCTGGCATCGGCGTGCGCGCGCAGCGGGTTGGCGCTGTGGCGGGTGATCGAGACCACCTTGCCGCCCATGTCCTGGAACTGGCGCGACAGCTGGAACAACTGCGGCAGCTTGCCGAATTCGGAGAACACCAGCATCGCATCCCCGGGCCGCGCGGCCGAGAGGTTGGCCATCATCAGGATCGGGTCGGCGTGGTGCACGGTGAGCATGCCGAGCAGCGACAGCCGCATGGCGAACTCGCGCGCGTACAGGCCGTCATCGCCCAACCCGTAGACGAATACCTTGGGCGCCCCATCGATCAGCTGCACGATGGCTTCGATGTCGGCCTGGGGATTGGCCAGCCAGGTCTCTTCTTCGGCCGCGGCTTTGCTTGCGCGCAGGCGCTCGGCGATCTGGGTGAAACCGTCGGCCGCCTCGGGCGCCGGTGGCCGGCTGTGCGGGTCGTTGCCGGCGCGCGCGACGGCCTCGCCGATGGAGTACTTGAGATCGGGGTAGCCCTTGAAGCCCAGCTTCTGGCTGAACTTGACCACGCTGGACTGGCTGATCCCCAATGCACTGGCCAACTGCTGGGAGGAGTAATCGCGCAGGAGATGGGCGTTGTCGAGGATGAAGTCGGCGATGCGACGTTCGATCGCCGACATGTGGTCACGCTCGGAGCGGATTTTCACCAGAGGGGGCATGGGTGGGGCATCAGGTCCGGAAAGGAGAGAATACGCAAAGCACCGGGTAGAGCCGACCGTTGGTCGGCTGCGCAAGGCGGAATCGCGCGAAGTAGAGCCGACCGTTGGTCGGCTACGCACGCCGGAATCGCGCGAACAGCAGCCACCCATGGGGTGGCTCTACCCGCAGGTGGTGCAGGCAGTGTCACCACCGCCGCGGCGTGATCATCTCCAGCCCACGTACCTCGGTGATGCCCAGCCCGGGCGCATCGCTGATGGTGATTTCCGATTCGTTGAAGTTGACCCCACCGGTGACCGGGTTGAACTGGCCCAGTGACGGCCCGTCCAGATCCACCTTGGTGATGATGTCGCTCTTGGCGACGGCCAGGTGCACGGCGGCGGCCACGGAGATGCTCGATTCGATCATGCAGCCGATCATGCACGGCACGCCGTAGATCGCGGCGATGTCGGCGATGCGGATCGCGTTGGACAACCCGCCGGTCTTCATCAGCTTGATGTTGATGATGTCGGCGGCGCGCTGCTGGATCAGGTCGAATACCTGGCCGGGGTTGAACACGCTTTCATCGGCCATGACCGGGGTGTTGACGCGGTCGGTGACGTATTTCAGGCCACTGATGTCGGCGGCCTTGACCGGCTGCTCGAGCAGTTCCAGCACCACGCCGGCTTCTTCCAGCGCGCGCATCGCGTGCACGGCCTGCTTGGCGGTCCAGCCCTGGTTGGCATCCAGGCGCAGCAGGGCGCGGCCCTGCACCGCGGCGTGGATCGCCTTGACCCGCTCGATGTCCAGGCCGATGTCCTTGCCGACCTTGATCTTCAGCGATTCGAACCCGCGTTCGATCGCCGAGAGCGAGTCGGCCACCATCTTGTCGATGTAGTCCACGCTGATGGTGATGTCGGTGGTGATCACCGGATCGCCACCGCCGAGCATGCGGTACAGCGGTGCGTTGTGCAGCTGGGCCCACAGATCGTAGACCGCGATCTCCACCGCCGCCTTGGCGCTGGTGTTGCGCTCCATCGAGGTCTGGATCAGCCCGCAGAGCCGGTTGAGGTTGGCCACGTCCTCGCCGATCAGGCGTGGTTTGATGAAGCTGTCGATGGCCTCGATGATCGAGCCGTGGGTGTCCCCCGTGATCACCGCGGTGGCCGGCGCTTCACCGTAGCCGGTGTGGCCGCTGTCGGTGCGGACCAGCACCACCACGTCTTCGACGGTGTCCACGGTGCGCAGCGCGGTCTTGAACGGGGTCTTCAGCGGCACGCGCAGCATGCCGAGTTCGATGTCGGTGATCTTCATTCAGGGGGTCTGTGGCCGAAGGCGCTGGATGTTGGTGATGCGGTCGATGTAGCTCACGGTATCGCTGGCCATCATCGGCTCCAGTGGAGTGACCGACACGCCGTTGAGATGGGCCTGCACGCGCTTGCCGTCCGCGCCGATCCAGCCGCCGCCGGCGGTGTCATGGATCAGCCAGGTACGGCCGTCGATGTGGCCGATCGCCATCATCACGTGCCCGGGGATGTAGACCAGATCGCCGACCTGCAGTGCTTTTACGGCGGCGTCGCGCGTGGGCGTGCCGTCCTTGGCGGTAAAGGCGATGCGGTCCAGCGCGGGGCTGATCGCCTGCGCGCTAGTGTTGCGTGGCATCAGCACGCCGGCACTGCGGTAGATCTCCGAGACGAAGCCGCTGCAGTCGCGGGTGTCGTAATCGTGGCCCCAGCCGTAGCGTTCGCCGAGGAACTTGAAGGCCTGGGTCAGCAGCGTGCGCGGGGTCAGCGGCAGGTAGTCGTCCGCAGTGTCCTGCGAACGCGGCAACAGTGCCGGGATCAGCGCCAGGCGGCCCTCGGCATCGCGCACCGGCAGCTGCACCACATGCGCGGCGTGGGCCTGTTGGCCATTGACGGTCTTCTCCAGCGGCCAGTCGGCGATCACCGGCAGGCGCACGCCCATGTCCAGTTGGAGCCGCGACACGCGCGGTTCCTCGGGGGTGTAGGCGGTGAACGCCGTGGCGCCGGTGACCACGCGGTAAGGACCGTGCTGACCGTAGCCGAGCACGGTGTCCGCGTCACCGATACCCACGAAGCGCTTTTCGATCCACGCCGAATAACGTTCGCTGGTAATGAACAGCCAGCGCCCGTCGGCGCTTTCATGCAGCACCGCGACGGCGTCGCCGGGGAACAGCGCCGACTCCTGGAAGCGGTCGATGTCGGTGTCGCCTTGGCTGCTGAACACCCGCAGCGCGGTCGGGAACGCCCGCAGCGCGGCACGATGGGTGACCAGGCCGTACTGGAGGGGGCGCTGCGCCGGTATCGCCTCCAGCGCGAGATTGGCCAAGGTGTCAGTGCGCTGCCGGTCGCTGATGGTCTTGCCGTCCTGGCCATACAGCGTGCGCTCCGGCCATTTGGACAGCGACTGGATGCTGCCCAGCACGTGAGCGCGGGGCAGCTGCGCCGGCAGCGCGCGCAGGTCATGGATCGAGGCATCCTCGGACCGCATCCGGGCGTTCTGCGCTGCGATACCGGCGCGATCGAGGATCACGCGGTCCGGATCGGGCAGGCGATCGGCCCAGAAGCCGGGGCTGAGGTAGGCCTCCCGCAGGGCGATGACCCCGCCGAAATCAGCGCTGGGCGCGGCACGCGGCGCCTCGGCCCACACTGGCGCGACGCTGGCGGCCAGCAGTGCAGCCACCACGGCGCGCGACAGCCAGCGGGACCGCACGGGGCGGTGGGGGGAAGCCTGGATCATCACGCGGTCACCCTCCTCGGAAGCATCAGGAATATTTATTCCTTTTTTCGGCGAAAGCAAGAATAAATTATTGACCGGCTATCAGGCGCGTGTTACACAGCGATTACCCCACCCGCACCTTGGGAAGTGTCGCCGTGGATCCTGTGATGCGCAAACCGCGATTGCCTCTGCCCGCTGTCTGGTGCCTGTGCGCTGGTCTGCTGGCAACGCCGTGGGGGCTGGCCGCTGCGCCGGCCGCACTGCCAACGGTGATCGCCGGGATCGACCGCGGTGCGTTTGCGCAGGCCGAGGCGGACATCGCGATGGCATTGGAGGATCCGAGCCTGTCGGCAGCCGATCGTCAGGCCTATGCCTTCGAGCGCGAACGCATGCGTCGCATGCGACTGGACTTCACCCTGGATGCGGCGGCTGCCAAGGCGCAGCTGCGCAAGCAGATCCCCGACCTTCGCGAGGACGACTTCGCGCGCTGGGACGCGGCCGGCCTGATCGAACATCTGGATATCGATGGCCAGCGCCGCTACTTCAAACGCGCGCCGTCCAATCTGTTCCGGCTCAGCGTGGAGGCACGCGCGCGGCGGGCACCCGATGCCCCGGCGCCGAAGGAGGGCCCTGACGAGCATCTGCACCCGCATCACGAGGAGATCGTCGCCGCCGCCCGCGCGACGGGCGCGACCAGCCTGGTGCCGCGTCGCATCGAGGTGACCCAGTCGCTGGTGGTCCAGCCCGACGCCGTGCCTGCCGGGCAAACCCTCCGCGCGTGGATTCCGTACCCGCGCGCCATCCCCGGCCAGCAGGAAGACATCACCTGGATCGCCAGTACACCGGCCAGCGCGCAGGTGGCGCCTGAAGCCACCCTGCAGCGGACCGCCTACCTGGAGCGCAAGGCGGTGGCCGGCACGCCCACGGAGTTCCAGATCCGCTATGCAGTGACTGTGTACGCCCGGCATATCGCGATCGATCCAGCCAGGGTCAAACCCACGCCGGAAGATCCTGCGCTGACGCCGTACCTCGCCGAGCAGGCGCCGCACATCGTGTTTACCCCGGCGCTGCGCGCGTTCTCGACGAAGGTCGTCGGGACGGAGACCGATCCATACCGGATCGTGCAGAAGCTGTTCGACGCGGTGGACGCCATTCCGTGGGCCGGTGCGCGCGAGTACGCGACGATCTCCAACATCAGCGATTACGCCCTGCACGCCGGTCATGCCGATTGCGGGCAGCAGACGCTGCTGCTGATCGCCCTGTTGCGCTTGAACGGTATTCCCGCGCGCTGGCAGTCCGGCATGGTCTATTCGGATGATGCGGTCGGCTACAACAACCTGCATGACTGGGGCGCGGTGTATCTGGCGCCCTATGGCTGGGTACCGATGGATGTCACCACCGGGCGGCTGGAGAGCCCGCAGCCGGCGCTGCGCGATTTCTATCTGGGCGGGCTGGATGCCTATCGCATCGCCTTCAACGACGACTACGGCCAGCCGCTGGTGCCAGCCAAGCAGCACATCCGCTCGGACACGGTGGATTCCCAGCGCGGTGAGGTCGAGTGGTCCGGCGGCAACCTGTACTTCGATCAATGGAATTACGACGTCCAGTCGCACGTGGTGCCACTGGAGGCAAAGCGGTAAACGGCGGTATCCACGATTCCACATCTGCAGGAGAGAGCAGGGAATGAATGCAAAGCGATTGAAGCGTGCGGCGTTGTACGCCGCACTCGGCGTGTGTCTGGGCAGCCTGGTGCCGATGGGCGCTTCGGCACAGAACGTCAGTGGTGCCGTGGCCGGCCGTGCGACTGCCGGTGACCAGGTGACGGTCGTCAGCAACGGCACCGGCCTGACCCGTACGGTCACCGCCAGTGCCGATGGCAGCTACCGCCTGGGTCAGTTGCCGGTCGGCGATTACCAGCTGCAGCTCAGCCGTGATGGCCAGAAGCTGGGCGAGCCGTTCGCGGTGAGCGTGGCCGTCGGCGGCACCACCACGGTCAACCTGGCCAGCAGCGGCGATGTGGTCAACCTCGATGCGCTGCAGGTGATCGGTGCCCGCGTGGTCAACCGCGTGGATGTGTACTCCACCGAGACCTCGTTCAACGTCAACCGCCAGGAGCTGTCGCGCCTGCCGGTGGCGCAGGATCTATCGGCGGTGGCATTGCTGGCACCCGGTGTGGTCGGTGGCAATTCCTCGTTCGGGGGGCTGTCCTTCGCCGGTTCCTCGGTGGCTGAGAACGCGGTCTTCATCAACGGCCTGAACGTCACCGACATGTACACCCGTCGTGGCTTCTCCAGCGCGCCGTTCGGCTTCTTCAACGAATTCCAGGTCAAGACCGGCGGCTACTCGGTGGAGTTCGGGCGTTCCACCGGCGGCGTGATCAATGCGGTGACACGCTCGGGTACCAATGAGTTTCAGGGCGGCGTGGAAGTCACTGCCGAGCCGAGCGCGCTGCGCTCCAGCCCGCGTGACCACTTCCACCGCGACGGCACGCCGCATTCCTATGCCAGCCGCGACAACAGCTCGTTCCTGAAGACCAACGTCTGGGGCTCCGGCCCGATCATCAAGGACAAGCTGTTCCTGTTCGCGATGTATGAAGATCGCGACGACACCGGCCACAACACCTCCTCCGATGCGCTGAGCTGGTTCAAGAACAAGAGCGACAACGGCTTCTGGGGCGCCAAGCTGGATTGGAACATCAACGACAACCACAGCCTGGCGCTGCTGGCGTTCTCCGATGAGGGCGAAATCACCAACGGCGCGTACAACTACGATTGGGATGACGATCAGATCGGTGCGTGGGGCGGCGATTCGGTCACCGAGACGGGTGGCAAGAACTGGTCGGCGACCTATACCGGCCACTTCGGCGAGACCTTCACCGCACGTGCCATGGTGGGCGAGAACAACCAGCGCGCCTTCACCAACTCCTCGCTGGATGAAGCGTGCAGCCCGGTGTTCACCGACGCCAGCTATGCAACACGTCTGGGCAAGCTCAACGGCCTGCGCCCGGGCTGCCATCCCACCGGCGCCGCCATTGCCGAACGCGACGACACGCGTGAAGTGGCGCGGTTGGACTTCGAATGGCAGCTGGGCACGCACCTGCTGCGCTTCGGTGTCGACCGCGAGCTGATGACCACCGAACAGTCCACGCGTTACCCGGGGCCGACCCAGCTCAGCTACACCGCCTACGTCGCCCGACCCGGCGATGAAGTATGGGATGGCGCCAACGCCTATGTGCCGGCCGGTGTGACCGAGATGCTGCGCGCACGCAACCGCGTGTCCGGCGGCACCTTCGAGACGGAGGCCAACGCGTTCTACCTGGAAGACATCTGGAACATCACCCCGAACCTGATGTTGAACCTCGGCGTGCGCTGGGACCGCTTCGAGAACCGCACCGCCGATGGTGACGCCTTCATCAAGATGGACGACCTGATCGCGCCGCGCTTCGGCTTCTCGTGGGACATGAAGGGCGACGGCAGCACCAAGCTGTTCGGCAACGCCGGCCGCTATTACCTGCCGGTGACCAACAACATCAACGTCAACTTCGCCGGCGGCCTCACCGACGAGTACTCCTACTACGTGCTCAACGGCTGGCAGCAGCAGGCCAACCCGGTCACCGGTGCGCCGTACATGGCCCCGGTCATCGGCCAGCAGATCGGCCCGGTCGATACCCGCATGAACACCGGCGCGGCCGACCTGCGCCAGAGCGTGGACAAGGACCTGAAGGCGGTCTACCAGGACGAGTACATCCTCGGCTTCCAGACCATGATCAACCAGGCCTGGTCGTGGGGCGTCAACGCGACCTACCGCAAGATGGACCGCGCGCTGGATGACATGCGCATCAACCACACCCCGTGCGGCCCGACGGGCACCACGCTGTGGCCGATCGCCAACCCGGGCGAGAGCCTGACGATCTGGGGCGACTCCAGCATCGGCTGCGCCACCGAGGGCTGGATCACCATCGACACCTCCAAGGATGGCTACCGCAAGGGCGGCAGTCTGGAGGTGGTGGGCTATTCCAAGCCCAAGCGCACCTACAAGGCGCTGGAATTCCAGATCGACCGCGCGTGGGATGAGAAGTGGCTGTTCAACGCGTCCTACCTGTGGTCGCGCAGCGATGGCAACTTCGAAGGTCCGGTCAATTCGGATACCAACTACGGCGACACCGGCATGGTCCAGCACTGGGATCATCCGTCCAACAACCAGCGCTATGGCCCGCTGTTCAACGACTTCCGCCATCAGTTCAAGTTCCGCGCCGCCTACGCGCTGAACGAGCAGTGGTCGTTCGGCACCACGCTGCAGGTGTTGTCCGGTGGCCCGATCACCGCCTTCGGCGTGATGTGGCCCAACGACACCGTGGCCGGCGGCAGCACCTCCAGTGAAGGCAGCGGCGGCGGTACCGGCTGGCTGTGCGTGGCCAACTGCTCGGGTCCATACAACCAGCGCCAGTTCGAGTACAGCCCGCGCGGCGCCTTCGGTCGCCTGCCGTGGACCTGGACCATGGGCGCCAACGTCACCTGGCGGCTGCCGGTGGAGGGCATCGACCTGAGCGCGCGCCTGTCGGTCTACAACCTGTTCAACAACCAGACCGTCATCAACGTGCACCAGCGTTATGAAGCCCAGCCGGGCCAGGTGCGTGAGAACACCTTCAACACCGGCACCCGCTGGCAGGCACCGCGCTACACGCAGCTGATGGTGACCTGGAACTTCTGATCCGTTCGATGCGTGGCAGGTGCCGACAGTGAGTCGGCACCTGCCTTCACCACCGTGTCGCGTGCACGCGCGCAACCGACCGCGGAACGGCTCCACCGCCATCCGGTAGGCACCGACCGTTGGTCGGTACGTACCTCAAACACCCACCGGTAGGTACCGACCGTTGGTCGGTACAGCTTTCAACCGGCGGCCAGAAAAGCACGCCCTCCGGCCATGACGAGGGAATCCATGCCGTCACGCACTTCACCGCGCATCCCATCGCGCCTTCTCACGCTTGGCCTGTCCTGCACCCTGGCCCTCGCGCCCAGCGCACGGGCAGCCGACCCGGCCGACACCTTCAATCGCCTGCTCGATCAGACCGTCGCCTACGAACACCTGCCGGGCATCGCCATGGCCGTCGTCGACGATGGCAACCCCGTCTTCATCGGCACCCGTGGCGAGCGCCGCGTCGGGCAGGGCGAGGCCATCGATCCGGATACCCTGTTCAAGATCGCCTCGAACAGCAAGGCGATGACCGCCGCACTGCTCGCCCGGCTGGTCGACCGCGGTCTCCTGCGCTGGGACGATCCGGTCATCACGTACCTGCCGCAGTTCCGCATGCATGACCCGTGGGTGACGCAGCAGATGCAGGTCCGCGATCTGCTGATCCACAACAGCGGCCTGGGCCTGGGGGCGGGCGATCTGATGCTGTGGCCCGAGCCCAACAGTTTCACCCGCCAGGACATCATCGCCGGGCTCGCCCACCTCAAGCCGGTCACCAGCTTCCGTAGCGGCTATGCCTACGACAACCTGATGTATGTGGTCGCCGGTGAAGTGGCCGCCGCAGCCGGTGGCAAACCTTACGATCAACTGCTGCGCGAGGAAGTCTTCTCGCCGCTGGGCATGGATCGCTGCCAGGTCGGCGCGTGGTCGGTCGCGGCGGTTGGCAACGTCGCCCAGCCACACACGCGGAAAGACGGCCGCACCGTGGTGCGCGGTGCCGATGGTGAGACCAGCGCCGATCTCACCTCGATGGCTGCCGGCGGCATCCGCTGCAGCCTGCGCGACATGACCCGCTGGATGCAGGTGCTGCTCGATCCGGCGCTCGTGCCCGGTTGGCTGGGCACGGCGCAGCGCCGCGCGCTCTGGACCGCGCACATGCCGATGCCGCTGGGCGAGCGCCAACGTCGCTGGGACAATGCACATGTATCCGCCTATGGCTACGGCTGGCGCGTGTCGGACATGGACGGCCAGTGGAAGGTGGCCCACACCGGCACGCTGTCGGGCATGTATTCCTCGCTGGCGCTGCTGCCGGACCGCAAGGTCGGCGTGGTGATCCTGATCAACAGCGACGCCGAGGATGCACGCACCGCGCTGATGCAGGCCGCATTGAAGACCTACACCGCACCGGACGACACCGCCGACGCGAGCCACTATCTGGCCCTGCTGGACCAGGAGCGCACCGGCCGCCGCGATGCCGGGCAGGTGCGCCCGGATACCGGCGCGCGCCGGGCCGCCTCGCTTCGCACCACCGCTGCCGCGCACGGCCGTTATCGCGATCCGTGGCTGGGGGAGGCGCTGCTCTGCCCGGAGCAGGGCGCGCTGCGTTTCACCGTCGCCAAGTCGCCGATGCTGCGCGGCCAGGTCATGCAGCTCGGTGAGCGCTGGCTGGTGCAGTGGGATACGCTCGGGGCCGATGCCGAGCCGTGGTTGCAGTTGCAGCCCGGCGCGACGCCCGCCCTGACCTTGGCCGCGATCGATCCGGAGATCGACTTCAGTTATGACTACCAGGACCTGCACTTCACCCGCACCGGCGATTGCCCGTAGCGCGCTGCTGCTGGCGTTGCTGGCCGGCAGTGCCCACGCGGCAGCGCCAGCGGTCACGATCTCGTCCGCGCGCGATGTGGCCGAGGCCGGACTGGTCGACATCCGCACGCTGGCACCGGCGATCGAGCAGGACATCCGCTACGCCGGCCCCGACAACTTCACCGGCCAGCGTGTGCCCGGCTATGACGCGCCCAAGTGCTATCTGCTTGCCCCGGCGGCCACCGCGCTCGCACAGGTGGAGGCCGACCTGCGCGCAGAAGGCTACGCGCTGCGTCTCTACGATTGCTACCGCCCGGCTCACGCGGTGACGGCCTTCGTCGCCTGGGCACAGGATCCCAAGGAGCAGTCGCGCAAGGCCCTGCAGTACCCGGACCTCGACAAGCCGGCCCTGCTCGGTGGCTACATCGCCGAGACCTCCGGCCACAGCCGGGCCGCGACGGTCGACCTGACCCTGCTCGATTGCCGCACCGGCCCCTGCGCGCCGGTGGACATGGGCACCGACTTCGATTTCTTCGGCCCGCGCGCGCATACCGATGCGCCGGAGATCAGCGCGGCCCAGCGCAGCCACCGCCAGCACCTGCGCCAGGCGATGGCCCGGCATGGCTTTGCCAACTACCCGATGGAATGGTGGCATTTCACCCTGCAGCCCGAGCCGGCGCCGACCACGGCCTACGATGTGCCGGTCCGCTGAGGCGCACCGCTACACTGTGCGCTGACCGCCGGATCGGACCACGATGAATCTGCCGCTGCACGTTGGATTGCTGGGAACGCTGGAGGCAGGGCTGATCGCGCTGTTCGTCGGGCTGCTGGTGTATGCGCTGTGGCATCGCCTGTGCCGCTGGGCAGGCTGGACCGACGGGCATGCGATCGGCTGGGCCTGCGTGATCGCGGTGGTGGCCTCGGCCGGCATCGATGCGTGGAATCTCTTCTATATGGGCATGATGCGGCTGGAGTCGCCGCTGTATGCGCGGTTGTTCCTCGCCGGTATCCATGATCCGAACGAGCTGGGCTCGCGCGTGGTGCTCGAAGTGGCCGGCGCGATCGGCGGTGTTGCACTGGGGTGGCTTCTGTTCAGTTCCCGCTCAGGCGAAAAAAACAGCAACACCGCGTGAGATTGCGTTCGCATCCGGTTAAATTCAGGGCCAATGAATGGGCGTGTTACCAACTGCTCACCTGCGGCTAACCACTGCGGTAATGCACGCGTTCGCGCAGGTGGTTAAGGCTGCGTGCGCAGCGTGGTCGAGGCGCAATATCGATTCACAAACGGGGTGGCAGTGTGGGGCCGTGCGGAAACAACAGGCCGCGCAATACCTACCAAGGAGACCACCCCAATGACTATTCGCAACCGCAAGCCCCTGATCGCCCTGATCGTCGCCGCAGGCAGTGTGCTGGCCATTCCGGCGATGGCCCAGTCGGCACAGCAGAGTGCCGCGCAGGCGCAGAATCAGGCCGCCCAGGCACAGCAGGCGGCAGCGCAGGCGGGCGACGCAGCAGATACCGCTGCCAACGCCGCCGCACAGGCCTCCGCGCAGGCCGGTGGTGGCGGAGGCCAGACGTGGGCCAGCGTCGATACCGACGGCAACGGCACCATCAGCAAGGCCGAGGCACAGGTGAACGCGGGCCTTGCCCAGGTGTTCGACCAGGCCGACACCAACAAGGACGGCGAGCTCTCGCCGGATGAATACAAGGCGTACGTGGCCGCCCAGCAGGGCAAGGCCGCCGGCAACGGCGCCCAGCAGAGCAAGTAAGGACCGGGGACACCGGTAGCGCAGTGAGGGGGAAAGGGCGGCTTCGGCCGCCCTTTCTTTATGCGCCGCCGGGGTGGGGTCGCTGGGCCGCTGTTGGTATCCTTGGCCGATGATGACTTCCCTGCCCACGCCGCAAGGCGCTATCGGCCTGGTTGGTTTTGACGGTGATGACACGCTGTGGAAGAGCGAGGATTTCTACCGCAAGGCCGAGCAGGACTATCTGGATATCCTGTCGCGCTACATCGACGTGCACGACACGCAGACCGCGCGCCACCTGCTGGAAGTGCAGCAGCGCAATCTCGGTGTGTTCGGCTATGGCGTGAAGGGCATGACCCTGTCGATGGTGGAAGCCGCCATCGAGATCACCAACCAGACCATCAGTGCCCGCGACCTGCAGCAGATGCTGGACATCGGCCACGACACCCTGCGCCACCCGGTCGAGCTGATCGACGGCGTGCGTGAGTCGGTCACCGAGATCGCCCGCGATTACCCGGTCGTGCTGATCACCAAGGGCGACCTGTTCCATCAGGAGGCCAAGATCAAGGTGGCCAACCTGCGCGACCTGTTCCCGCGTATCGAGATCGTCTCCGAGAAGGACCCGGAAACCTATGCCCGCGTGCTGGAGGAGTTCGATCTGCCGATCAAGCGCTTCGTGATGGTCGGCAATTCGCTGCGCTCGGACATCGAACCGGTGATCACCCTCGGTGGCTGGGGCATCCACACTCCCTACGCGGTGACCTGGGCGCACGAGACCCAGCACGGCGTGGCCGATGACGAACCGCGCATGGTCGACGCGCCGACCGCCTTCGACTGGCCGCAGGCCCTGCGGACGATCGAAGCCAAGGCCGTACAGGCCGGATGATGCGCGCCGGCCTGCTCGCGCTGCTGCTGATGCTGCCCTGGGCAGCCGCGGCCGAGCAGACCCCGGAGCAGTCCGCCGCCTACGTGGTGGACACCGGCGATGCCTGGGTGGACACCCAGCTGCAGGACATCAACCACTACGCCGAGCGCTACCCGGACAGCTTTCTGGATGAAGTCTCGCGCTATGCCGGCGTCTCGCGCGGCTATATCGCCGCGCTGATGCACACTCACGGTTGGCAGGCGGGCGACATCTACTTCGCCTGTTTCTGGGCGCATGTGATCGAACGTTCCTGCCGCGAGAGCGTGCAGGCGTGGTCGCGCGCAGTGCCGCAGGAGGGCGAGGCCAAACGCTGGGAAGCGGTGGTGACCGAGCTGCCGGTCACGCCGACCAACCTGCACTGGCGCGCCTTGCGCCACGCCATCGTCGCCAGCCATGACCACTGGGACCGCCCGGTGAAGCTCGACGCCACGCTGCAGCGCCAGCTGGGCAACCGCGAGCAGCGCCAGCGTGCGGCGAGCAGTCCCACGCCACCCGCGCGCTGAGTTGCCGCGCACGCATCCACCGGGTGCCATCGGGTAGAGCCACCCCATGGGTGGCTGCCCTTTGCGACCATTGCATTCCGTGCAGCCACCCATGGGGTGGCCCTACCCGGTTGTCCCTTTGTTGCTGTGCAGATCGCGGTAACCCACGCCCTCGGCGACAATGCAGCGCTTGCTGCACCTTCCCCCGTGATCCGTTGCCGAGTACGTCATGAGCACCGACCGTTTCGTTTCACCCGACGATATCCGCAGCCTGTTCGCGCAGGCGATGTCCACCATGTACCGCACCGAGGTGCCGCTGTACGGCACCCTGGTCGACCTGGTGGCTGAGATCAACGACGCCGTGCTGACCGCCAACCCGGCGCTGGCCGAGCAGCTGGACCGCACTGACGAACGTGCCCGCCTCGACCAGGAACGCCACGGCGCGATCCGGGTCGGCACCGCCGAAGAGCTGGCCACGCTGGGCCGCCTGTTCGCGCTGATGGGCATGTACCCGATCGGCTACTACGACCTCTCGGTGGCCGGCGTGCCGGTGCATTCCACCGCCTTTCGCCCGCGCACCGCGCAGGCGCTGGCGCGCAATCCATTCCGCGTGTTCACTTCGCTGCTGCGGCTGGAGCTGATCGAGAACGCCGCGCTGCGCGAGCAGTCCGCTGCCATTCTTGCCCAGCGCCGGATCTTCACCGACACCGCGCTGGCCCTGATCGCGCAGGCCGAACGCGACGGTGGCCTCGACGAGGCCGATGCGCGCCGCTTCGTCATCGAGGCGCTGGAGACCTTCCGCTGGCACGGCGATGCCACGGTATCGCTGGATACCTATCACGCGCTGCACGACGCGCACCGGCTGATCGCCGACGTGGTCAGCTTCCGTGGTCCGCACATCAATCACCTGACCCCGCGCACGCTGGATATCGACGCCGCGCAGGCCGGCATGCTCGCCCGTGGCATCGACGCCAAGGCGGTGATCGAAGGTCCGCCACCGCGGCGGTGCCCGATCCTGCTGCGCCAGACCAGCTTCAAGGCGCTGGAAGAAACCGTGCACTTCCCCTCGGGGGAGGCTGGGGATGCTGGCACGCATACCGCGCGTTTCGGCGAGATCGAACAGCGGGGCCTCGCCCTGACGCCCAAGGGCCGTGCGCTGTATGACCAGCTGCTTGCGCAGGCGCGCGACAGCGGTGGCGCCGGGAGTACCGGTCAGGATTACCCGACGCGTCTGGCCGCGGCATTCACCGCCTTCCCGGACGACCACGACACCCTGCGCCGCGAGGGTCTGGGGTACTACCGCTACGCCCTGACCGACGCCGGTCGCGCCAACCCGGCGGCCGTTGCGGATCTCCCGGCCGAAGCGCTGATTGCCGCCGGTCTGGCCAGCGCCGACCCGATCGTCTACGAGGATTTCCTGCCGGTCAGCGCCGCGGGCATTTTCCAGTCCAATCTCGGCGGCGACGAACAACGCGCCTACGCCGCGCACGCCAACCGCGATGCCTTCGAGCAGGCGCTGGGCATCAAGGTGGAGGACGAGTTCGCGATCTACGCGCGGCTGCAGGCCGAATCGCTGGCGAGCCTGCGGAACCGCTGACGGCGAGCGATCGCTGACCGCGCGGGGACCGCCCTGCGGACGGGATCCTGAACCACGCGGGGGCCGCTCCCCGGATAGTGCCGGCCGCTGGCCGGCTCTTCATGTACCAAACGCGCATCCGGGCTTGCGGACGGTAATGCGTGGAGCCGGCCAGCGGCCGGCACTACCACGAAACAGAACGCCCCGGTCCGTGCATCGCAACACGGAAACAGAACGCCCCGGTAGGTACCGACCGTTGGTCGGTACCGTGCAGCATCAGGCCTTCATCGTCCCGGTATCCAGCCACCGCTGGTGCCACGACAGCGCTTCCGGCAGCAGGTGCGGAGTGTGCTTGCCGTAACTCTCACGGCTCGCACGGTCGAAGTAGTCATTCAACTGATCGCGGAAATCCGGATGCGCGCAGTTGTCGATCACCACCCGCGCACGCTTGCGCGGGGTCAGGCCGCGCAGATCGGCCAGGCCCTGTTCGGTGACGATGACCGACACATCGTGCTCGGTGTGATCCACGTGGCTGACCATCGGCACGATCGCCGAGATGCTGCCGTTCTTCGCCGTCGAAGGACTCAGGAACGCGGACAGGAAACCGTTGCGCGCGAAGTCGCCCGAGCCGCCGATGCCGTTCATGATCCGGCTGCCCATCACGTGCGTCGAATTGACGTTGCCGTACAGGTCGGCCTCGATCATGCCGTTCATGCCGATGCAGCCCAGGCGGCGCACCAGTTCCGGATGGTTCGAGATTTCCTGCGTGCGCATGATGATGCGCTCGCGGTAGAAATCGATGTGTTCCTTGAAGGTCTCGTTCGCCTGCGGGCTCAGCGCGAAACCGGTGCAGGAGGCGTAGCTCAGCACGCCATCGCGCAGCAGATCGAGCATGCCGTCCTGGATCACCTCGGTGAACGCACTCAGATCGCGGAAGCCGCTCTTGGCCAGCCCGGCCAGCACCGCGTTGGGAATGTTGCCGACGCCGCTCTGCAGCGGCAGCAGGTTGGCCGGCAGGCGGCCCTTGGCCACCTCGTGCTTGAGGAACTCGATCAGATACTGCGCGATCTGCTCGCTGGTGGTGTCGATCGGGCTGAACGGGCTGTTGCGGTCCGGGCCGTTGGTGCGCACGACGGCAACGATCTTGTCCGGGTCGCAGCGCAGCGCGGTCTCGCCGATGCGGTCGTTGGCGTGCACCAGCGGAATCGGCTTGCGGTGCGGCG
>Ga0160445_100230_pt1 | contig 40737 bp, 34 predicted proteins | sample HID1972M_E1MG_FD_108215 | JGI IMG/M metagenome (GOLD analysis project Ga0160445, IMG submission 108215) | Enriched pill bug-associated microbial communities from UW Madison campus, WI, USA - HID1972M_E1 MG | ecosystem: Host-associated > Arthropoda: Insects > Digestive system > Unclassified ... | reverse complement strand
GGCGCGAGATCCGGCGTGTGGCCCCTGCTGAATTACGGTGCTGCTACACCGAGGCGTTATCGGGCGCACACGCCGGGCTCTCGGCACCTACAGTAGGGAAACTGGAAGACATAAGGCGTTAGGCCCACCATGAGATTTATGACGATCTCCGCACTTTCATTCCTGCTTTCCGGATGCGTTGCGGATTCCGAACCCACCTGCAAAGTTGATCCAGATATTTTCTGCGAGCCGTTTCAGCAGATTTCCACTGAGCTGTCTTCAGAAGACAAAGAGCGTCTCTTGGCGGCGACGCCGCGCGATATCATTGGAATGCATCGTGGCTTCGGAACAGCCATTCGGAACAGTTTTGGTCTTTGGCACGACAATGACCTCACTCGCTTCTTCAAGAGCAATGGAGTAGATGATCCGGACAGCATGTCTGGGCCATTCATCACGGGACTCATCGGCTATCTGGAAGGGCGGGAAGTAGTAATGACCGAGGAGATTGAAAAGATTCCACCGCCACCGCCACCGCCACCGGAACCTTCAAGTTGAGTAGGCCTAACAATTCATTCAAGCCGACGCCGCTTCGCGGCGCGGCTTAATTCAAGCGTTAGGGGGCTAATCAATGCTGTCGCATCTCATACGATTTTCCTGTGTCGCTTCCGCTATTGCTTTTGCCGGGTGCGCTTCCGCACCAGCCAAGCCATGCAGCCCATTGGGCACTTCTGCTTGCGGCGCCCAAACCGCAAACGTGGCACGCGATGTCGCGGGCTGGCACAACGCGCATCAAGCCAGTTGCCCTTACGTACGTCCAATATTCGCTCAGATCGTGCGAGATGAAGGTGATGCCGTAGTAGAGCATTGGACTATTGAGGCATGTGAGAGCAAGCAGTTCACTTATCGCGCATATCTTTTGCCAATGGGTGGCGGCCTCACTGTCATGGTTTCGGATGTTCGTCCTGATGATCGTGACACCCCCTAACAGTTCGCTCAAGCCGATGCTGCTTCGCGGCGAAGATTAACTCAGGCGTTAGGCTTCAGAGGCGATCTCTATGGCGCGTATTATCCACTCAATCAACGCCACCCTTAGCGGCACATGTTTTCATGAAGATGTGATCGCTGACGACGAGCATCACCGTTATGCAACAGAACTCGCGCGCTCGGCGGACGCTCTACTTTTTGGACGACACACCTACGACTTGTTTGCTGAGTTCTGGCCATCGGCTATGCGCCGCAAGGACCTGTCAGATTCAGTCGTGGAACTCGCACACGTACTTACCGAGGCACCTAAAATTGTGATTTCAAGCAGTGATCTGAACGCAGCTTGGAAAAACTCGACTCAAATGGATGGCCCGGAACTGACCTCACTACGCACAGCCCTGTTCAGTTTTAATGGAAAAATCGTGCTGTTTGGGAGCCCTGGTCTCGCAAGTTCGCTGGCAGCAGAGAATCTTTTAGATGAGGTGCATGTCTTGTTGCAGCCGCTTTTCTCAACTCGTGGCCCACAGCTTCCTTTTCTATGGAACGAACGACCATTCCGCAACGTGTCCGCAAATCGCTTTGAGTCAGGAGTCGTGTTGTTGCGCTATGAAGTTGATGCCTAACAATTCATTCAAGCCGATGCCGCTTCGCGGCACGCCTTAACTCAAGCGTTAGACACCATGAAACGATTGTCACCACTTGCAGGCGCCTCCTTGCTGTTCGCTGCCCAGGCCATGGCCACGAACACGCTGTGCGATTTCAATGGGGCGGACCAATCCGGACGTTACGCGTTCGAGTTCATTGGTTCGGGTGAGCTAGCGATGATCCAGGTCAATGACCCACGCTCCATGCGCTTGGCGAGCTATGTGGTCCATGACTTCAGCTATCGCGAGCGTCGCATAGACATGGTGCATGCGGGATCGGACAGGGAGGGCTTCCTGCCTGCATTCACTCTCAAAGGGTCCAGGGAGAATGTGCTGCTCAACATCGCGGGCCGCAGTACCGTGGGAGAGCTGACATGCCAGTGGCAGCACGACGCGTGATAGCGGGTGAATTGACACTCCAAGTGCAACACGCCAAGTAATGGCGGCGCTTCTCGATCGCGATAACAGTGCCGGGTTTACTTAAGCCTGTATGCAACGATAGCGGCACGAGGCTCACTGAGGTTCGCTTTTCAGCCAGCGTCATTTGGTGGCGCGGCTCCATTCTGACATCAGGCTTCAGAGGAACGATCTCGTGAACCTTGAAACCCTTGAGATCAAGGCATTCGTACCTGCGCGTGATCTTTCAGAATCGCTGGACTTCTACAAGGCACTCGGCTTCGAAGTCACGATGGAGTCGGATGATCTTGCTTACCTCCGTCACGGCAAGACCGCCTTCCTGCTTTCGCATTTCTACAATCCGGAGCACGCGAACAACTTCGTCATGCATATGCTGGTCGCCAGCGCCGACGATTGGTATCGGAACGTGCTGGCCTCGGGCGTTTCCGAGAAGTTCCCGGCTCGGACCAGCCCGCCAGACGATCGTCCCTGGGGCATCAGGGACTTCACGCTCATTGATCCGACGGGCGTGCTCTGGCGCATCGGGCATGTCATTGCGGACTGAGTTCCGATCACGCGCGCAGGAAAGCGGTGTCTGGCTCACTTCATCGTTGTCACCGCCGCATCGCCGCGGAAATCCGGCGTCCAGGCCCCACCCGCTCTGCATCGCATCTGCCGCAAACGCGGGAGATGCTGTCCCTTAGACTTGCCGGTTCCAACGCGAGGGGTCCGGACATCTTGAACATCACGCCCACCCCCATCACGGCTGCGCTTGCAGGGCTCGTCGCAGGCATTGCAATGCCGATTTTCTGGATGCGACTGGTCGACGACACCATGCTTCTGCTCGTGGCCTTTCTGCTTGTCGTTGCCCTTCCGGCGCACGCGCTGGTCGTTGGTTTCGGCCCCCAGCAGTCGGCCAATGCGAGAACCGTCGATACGGCCTTGCTCAAGCGTGCGGTGGTCTGGTTGCTCGCGGCTGCCCTTGCAATGGGGGTGACCCAAGCGCTTCGTACATAGGGGAGATTGCGGGAAACGGTGTCCAGAGTGCACGTTCCATAGTGCACGTTCCATCACGCAGCAGAACCACTGGAGCCGGACACATTGATCGTTGGCCTGGCCCCATGCTGTCCATGAACGCGTTGGCGTTCTGTCTGTTACCCGGGACTGCGGGGCCGGATCGCCATCTGGCGATCGTCGCAGACGTGACCCGACAACCACGCCAGGTTGACTTGCCACGCTACGCCTCAGGTTGGCGCGCACCTCCAATGCCTGGATCCGGCTCCCCCTTCGAGACATCACGCATGACCCGAGTACTTTTTCTCCTCGCCCTCATCGCGATGTCATTCGCTGCAAGCGCCATCGTCATCCGGCACGACGTGCGCGATGCGAGTTACCGGATTCCGGCCTCCACGTTCCCTGCGCTCGTGGACATGCCGGGCGAGGGACATGGGGTGCTGATCGCAGCCCGATGGGTCGTCACCGCCGCGCATACGCTGCCGATGCACTCGGCGCTCGAGCACGTCGTGATCGACGGACAGCCGCGGGCCGTCGCGCGCGTCGTGCGGCATCCCGGCTACCGGACGCTGCCGCAGGCGCTGATCGACCAGGCGATGGCGAGCGGCGAGGCGATGCTGATCGTCGTCTTCCTGGCGTCGTCCGACGACATCGCACTGATCGAACTGGCGCAGCCGGTGTCGGATGTCGCGCCGGTCCCGCTCTACGCTGGCGATGACGAGGCGGGACGGATCGTCAAGATCCTCGGCAAGGGTGCGACAGGCACGGGCGATACCGGACACGATCCGCACGGCCCCAACCGCACGCAGTTGCGGCGTGCGTTCAACACGGTGTCCAGCGCGTTTGATCGCTGGTTCTGCTACGTGTTCGATGCGCCACCGGCGGCCCTGCCGCTCGAGGGCACGCTCGGCAACGGCGACAGCGGCGGGCCGCTGCTCGTGGAGATCGATGGCCAGTGGCAGCTTGCGGGGCTGGGGTCGTGGAAGGTCGTATCGGGTGATGTCAGGACGGCCCGTCCCGGCCGTTACGGCCAAACCAGCTGCAATGTGCGCCTGGGGCATTACGCGGCGTGGATCGACGGTGTGATCTCCGAGCCGTCTGCGCCGGATTCCAATGCCGGGCCTGCGGTGTAGCGATCGCGCACGGTGCACCGGCTCCGCGCAGAAGGCCACCAGATGGTGCTGAACGATCCGGCGGGATTGCGGGATCTGGCCGACACGCCGCGCGACGCGTTGCCGGATATCGTGGACAGTGACGACGAGTTTTGAGATCGGATCGGCACCCTGGTGCCAAGGAACGGGAGGTCGCGATGCGGAATCCATTTGCGAGGCGCGATACGCAGGTCGCACCCGGTCACGGGCGGGACCCGCGTGGCAGTCTGCAGCGAGGCCTGAAGATGCCGCCGCCGCGCCTGTGGTCCGGTGGTGCGCGCGGGTTGTGGGCTGTGTGTCTGTGGCTGTGCGCCGCCACCGCCGGTGCGCAGTCGCCCGGTTTCACGTGGCCGGACGGACAGCGCGCGGCCGTCAGCCTGGCATATGACGATGCGCTGGATTCACAGCTCGACCATGCGATTCCCGCACTGGACCGGCATGGCTTCAAGGGCAGCTTCTATCTGACGATGGCCAGCGATGTGGTGGTGCGCCGGCTCGATGGCTGGCGCGCCGCCGCGGCCAACGGGCATGAGCTGGGCAACCACAGCCTGTTCCACCAGTGCAGCGGCAGCGTGCCGGATCGCGACTGGGTGGCCCCGGCGCGGGATCTCGATCGCACCACGGTGGCGCAGATGCGCGACCAGATCCTGCTGGCGAACGCGATGCTGTACGCGATCGATGGTGAGCACGTGCGCAGTTTCACCGCGCCCTGCGGCGAGACCGCTGCGCTCGATGGCGACTACCTGCCGGCAGTCGCCTCCGCGTTCGTCGGCAGCAAGATCGTGGCCGGCGGGCAGATCACCGACATGGCACGGCTCGATCCGGACCGCGTGCCCGCGCAGGCGCCGGTCGATGCCGATGCACGGGCCTTGATCGCATCCGTCGAACAGGCCGCGCGCGACGGCGCGCTGGTCAATCTCACCTTCCACGGCATCGGCGGCGATCATCTTGCGGTGTCGATCGAAGCGCACGACGCGCTGCTCGCGCACCTCGCCGCGCATCCCGACGTGTACTGGGTGGCGAGCTTCCGCGACATCATGCGCTGGGTGCGCGCGCAGGCGGAATGACGCGGCCGGCGTCACGTCATACGCCGCAGTGGCGATCCCATCGAACAGCGGGCACGCCGTCGCTGCAGACGCACCACGCGCTCCCGTTCGCCGCGAGGCGCACAATGCGCGCCTCGAAGCCGATCCGGACGTGTCATGGAACTTGAAGCCCTTCTCACCGCGGCCCTGCGCGAAGCCGGTTATGGCCCCGATGCCATCGGCTCGGCGATGCCGCGGATCGTCCGCATCCTGCAGGCGGAGGACGTGCGCATCGAAATGGGCCGCAGTCTCTCGCGCAAGGAGCGCGAGTACGTGCGCCTGCAGCTGGAGCTGGGTCTCAACGTGTCGGAAGTCATCGCGGGCCTGAAGAAGTGATGGACATTCCGGCACGCGGGCAATCCGCGATGCGGACCGTCGTCGGCACCTGCCACTGCAAGGCGGTCGCGTTCGAAGTGGATCTGATCGACGGTTTCGAGAACGTCCGCCGCTGCAACTGCTCCTTGTGCAGCCGCAAGGGCGCGGTGATGGCCGGCGTGACCCTAGACCGCCTGCGCGTGACCCGCGGCGCGGACGTGTTGCGCCTCTACCAGTGGAACACGAAGATCGCGAAGCACTGGTTCTGCAGCGTGTGCGGCATCTACACGCACCACCAGCGCCGCAGCGTGCCCACCGAGTACGGCTTCAATCTGGCGTGCATCGAAGGTGTGGACGTGTCGACCATCGAGGAGATCGGCCGCAGCAATGGCGCGGCGCAGAGTCTGGTGGCGTCGTAACGGCAGGTCCGCGCACCTGTGATGGTGCAGCCCCGCACACGGTTCGCACGGCCAGGGATCCGATCGCGTTTCCGCCGTCGCGATCACGGTGTCAGTCGGGTGAGCGGCCGCTGTGCGATCTCAACCAGCTGAGCTTCGCGTCGTAGGCCGCGATGCTGTCTTGGTCGGCGTCGGCCAACCTGCGGGCCTGTGTCAGCGCACGGATCGCGTTGCGTGTGTCGCCACGCAGCAACAGCGCGCGGGCGAGGGCCGAGTGGAAGCGATGCTCGCTGGCATACAGCTTCGTCGCGCGTCGGTAGCGATCCACTGCCGTGGCGTAATCGCCGGCGGCCTCGGCCCGGTGCCCCGCCATGAAATGGTGGAATGGATCACGTTCGAGCACCCGCTCGCTGCGGACCCTGAGCTGCCGTGCGCGCGTGGCGTCGCCCATGCTCTCATACAGCAGGGAGAGGTTGGCAAGCGCGCCCCAGTGGCCTGCGTCGCGTTCGAGTGCACCGCGGTAATACCGTTCGGCGGCCGGCAACTCGCCCGAACGCATGGCCACCACGCCGGCGTTGTTGAGGCCGGCCGGCGAGGTGGGATCTAGTTCCAGCGAGATCGCCATGTACGGTGCGGCGCTGGTGTAATCGCCGGCGATGGCGAATTCCATCGCGCGGTTGCTGTAGTAGATGGCCAGCAGCACGTCGTCGCTGATCGTGCGTGGCGGGTCACGGGTGAGGATGTCATTGGACGCGACATCGATCGTGTACCGGCGCTGGTGCACGCGCAGGCCGGTGTTCACATGATCGGAGCGCACGAGGTGCAGGTTCTCCTGACGCCAGGACAGAACTTCGTCGAGATGCTGCGCATGCGCGTGGAGACCCACTTCGCGTGCGAGGGCGAGCGACAGCAGCGTGAAGGTGAGGCAGTTGGCCCGGCGGGTGCGGTAGGCCTGCGCCACGGTCAGCGTGGCGGTGTGGTCGTAGGTCATGCCCAGACCGCCGTCGCCTTTGAACAGGAACGCCATCAGCAGCGCGAGGCGCGTCTCGGGCGATCGACTGCGATCGGTCACCGCATTGCGAAGCGCGTCGCGCAGTTCCGGTGGAATCGCCATGACCTGGGCGGGATCGGGCGGTGCCTCTTCCGCGGCGATGGCGAGCGCAGGCGCCGCGCCGGTGATTGCCAGCAGTGCCGTGAGAATCCAGACGCGCATCGGAGTCCTCCCGCAGCGGCATGCAGTCGGGCCGCACCGTCGAGTCTAGACCCGCGCTACCCGGCCGATCCGCATCCGGGCATCGAGCCGACGGACGGTCCCACATTGGAGGCGACCAACCGCCGCGCCGCCGCCTGCTAGCAGCCCTGATCCGGCGACATGACCACGAAACGCCGGCCGTGTGCCGGCGTTTCGTGTCGGGCGCGTGCAGGGGGTGCTGCACGTGTTCTAACGACGCACACGCGTGCTGGCGCAAACTGGCCTGCCGCATCACAGGAAACCGCGATGACGAAGACCGTCCGCCCTCGACACAGCACGCCGGCCGACACGTCGGCCGCGGTGGATGCGTTCATGGCGACGCTCGACCATCCACACGCCGACGCCGTGCAGCGGCTGCGCGCGCTGGTGCTGGGTGCCGATCCGACGATCGCCGAAGGCGTGAAGTGGAACGCCCCGAGCTGGCGCACGACCGAGTACTTCGCGACGACGCAACTACGTGCGAAGACGGGCATCGGTCTGGTGCTGCATCTGGGCGTGAAGGCGCGCGCGCTGCCGGACGGTGGTCTGAAGATCGAGGATCCGGAAGGATTGCTGACCTGGCCTTCGTCGGATCGTGCGTTGCTGGGATTCGCGGATCGTGCCGAGGTGGAGGCGCGAGAGGATGCGGTGCGGGCGGTGTTGCGGCAGTGGGTGGGATTTGTGTGAGGTGGGCCGCTGATGGGCAGGCTGGCTCGACGCTGCTCGCTCGAATCAGGGTTCCCGCGATCTGAAGGCTTGCCCCCGCCCAACCCTCCCCCGCTCACGGGGGAGGGCTTGGGCAATCGCGGTCGTTGCGAGGGACTCAGTCGAACTTGAACTTCGCGCCGATGGTGAAATAGCGGCCGATGGCGCCGCTGAAATCCATCGGGTTGTAGTTGATCGCGCCGTAGGTCAGCGGGTCCAGCGGCGCGACGCGGTCGGTGAGGTTGGCGACCGAGCCGAATACTTCCCAGTGCTCGGTCGGCATCCAGCGTGCCGACAGGTCGATCGTGTAGAACGAGGCCAGCGTGCAGCCGCGCGGCGCGTCGTCGCCGTTCGCGAATCCGTTCGCGCATTCCGCATCACCCGCTTCGGTGACATTGCGGATGCTGTCGCGCCAGTTGACGACGCTGCTGACCGAGAACGCATCCATCTCCCAGGTCGCGCCGAAGTTGGCCTTGTTCTTCGGCGTGCCGATGCAGTTGGTCACGTCGCAGTTGCCGTGCGTACCGGCGAACTCGTACACGGTGCCGTCCACATCCTCGCGCTCGAACGCACTGATGTGGGTGAACTGCAGGTCGAAGCGCAGGCTTCCCGAGTCGCCGAGATCGACGCGCTGTTCCATGTCGACGTCGAAGCCTTCGACGGTCGTCGACGAGGCGTTCTCGTAGCCGACCAGCACTGCGAGAATGGACCCGCTGCCGGGCGTGCCGGGAATCTCGTTGGTGCCGCGCACGACGTTGTCGCCGCCGGCCGCAATCGCCGCGTCCGCGCTGCCGCCGAAGATCTCGTCGGTGCGCTTGATGCGGAACGCATCTAACGCCAGCGAACCGCCGGTCCACGGCGACAGCACGATGCCGACGGTGGTGCTCTTCGATTCCTCGGGCTTGAGATCGGGGTTGGGCGAGGTGATCAACGCGATCGGTCCGGCATCGCAGTCCTGCGGTTCATTGCCGGGGGCTGCGCAGCGCACCGGATCGACGGCCGTGCTGAACGCGGCGAGGCCGCCGGTGCCGGCCTCGGCTGGATTCGGCGCGCGGAAGCCTTCGGCGTACGTACCGCGCAATGCGATCCAGTCGGTGGGCGACCATTTCACGCCGACCTTGGGCGTGGTCGCGGTCTCGCCGCCGTCGTACTTGTCCACGCGCAGCGCGCCCGTGAGCTCCAGGCTTTCGAGCACGGGCGCCTGCAGCTCCGCGTAGGCGCTGGTGACCTTCTCCACGCCGCCGTAGGACGAGTAGCCCAGGCCGATGATGTCGCCCTGGTCGGTGAAGCTCTGCGGCGTCAGCGACACCGACTGGCGTCGATACTCGGCGCCGACCGCCAGCCCCAGCGAACCGCCGCGCAGATCCATCAACGGCCGCGTCGCCTTGGCATCGAAGATGTCGAGCCGCGTGCGACCGGCCGCGGTGATGCGCGGCGAGATGTAGTCGTACAGCGCCTGGGTGTTGAGGCCAGCATCGTCGCCGATGCGCCACCAGCCGACCGGGCTGTCGGGATCCTCCAGCACGGTCTTGACCCGGCTGTAGCGCAGGAAACCGGTGCGCTCGTTGGTGAGATCGGTCCCGGAATGCAGATAGCCGACGTCGTAATCCCAGGCGCCGGCGGTGCCCTTGAATCCGAGCAGCAGGCGCACGAAACGGCTGTCGTTGTAGGTCACGCGCGGGCCGACATCGAATGCGGTGTAGCGCAGCCGGTTGGCGGTACCCGGATACGGATTGTCCGGATGGTCCGGACCGAGCACGGTCGCGCCGGGTCCCGGATCGTTCGCATTGACCGGTCCGCCGGGATACCCCCAGGCACCGGACACGCCCGACGGGGTGTTCTGGAAGACGGTCTTCTTGTTGGCCGCGCTGAGTTCCATGTACAGCTCACCGGTGTCGCCGACCGCGAACGCGGCGCGCGAGAAGAAGTTCACGTACTCCTCCTCGGGCGAGAGATCGCGGAACTGCGCGACATCCCACAGGCAGCCGCCGGCCGGGTCCTGCGGCGTCACGTTCGACAGCGCAGCGCAGCCTGGCAATGATTCGAACAGACCGGTGTCCGGATTCTCGATCGCACCGCTCGGACCGCCGCCGGCGCCAGTGCCGCCACCGGTGATGCGGCCCGGCAGGTTGGTGCCGATGCCGTAGCCCCAGGGCCGCGTGTCGCCGGTGCCGATCCAGTCGCGGCCACGGCGGTCGCGCACGCGGATCGCGTCGGTCTTCGCCGCCTCGATGCTGAAGAATGCGTTGTAGCCGTCTTCGGCCAGACTGCCCGTGCCGGCAGTCAACGACGCCTTGGGCTGGTCGCCGCCGCCGTCATGGGACCAGCCATAGGACACGGTCGCGATCGCGCCGGTGAAGTCGCTGCGCAGGATCACGTTGACCACGCCCGCGATCGCATCCGAGCCATAGATCGAGGACGCGCCATCCTTCAGCACCTCGATCCGCTCGACCGCATCGAGCGGGATCGTGCTCAGATCGGTGAACACCTTCTGGCCGTCGTCGGCCAGGCCGAACGGTGCCATGCGGCGGCCGTTGAGCAGCACCAGGGTGGACCCGGCGCCAAGACCGCGCAGCGAGATCGCCGAGCCGCCGCCGGCGAATCCGTTGCCGAAACTCTTGGGGACCGATCCCGAGCCGTCGACCGACAGGCTCTGCAGATATTCGCCGACGGTGGTCTTGCCGGACCGGTCGATCTGCTCGCGGGCGATCACCTGCACCGGCGAGGCGGTCTCGGTGTCGGTGCGCGGGATATTGGAGCCGGTGACGGTGATGCGGTCGAGCGTGGTGGTATCGGCCTGCTGCGCACTGGCCTGCAGCGGCACGGCGACCGCAGCGAGGGCGAGCGGGATCGACAGGGCCAGCATGCGGCGACGCGGCCGCGCGGATGGATGGGCAGATGGCATGGGCGGAACCTCGACAAGGGTTGAAGGGCTGAACTTCGTGTCGGATCCGTTCCACATCCGTTGTCGGACGTCCGGCGGCGCTAGTGAAAATCTGGTTAATGTATTCGGGCCGTGAGCATCTGCAATTCAGCGCCCAGCCGGGCAGCCGGGTTCAACGGCAGTTCACGAGCCCGCGTATTCATGGCGACTGCCATCACGTTCGCAACATGATCGCTGCACATCCGGGTGCATCGGCGCGACGCCAGCCGCATGGCTTGGATTTGCCCTCGCCTGTACCAATATCCGCGGCCTACCGAACCACGCCACACGGACCGTCATGACCGCTACCGCCGAGACCCGCAAGTTCGAAGCCGAAGTCGCCCAGGTGCTGCACCTGGTCACGCACTCCCTGTACTCGCACAAGGAGATCTTCCTGCGCGAGCTGATCTCCAACGCCTCCGATGCCTGCGACAAGCTGCGCTTCGCGTCCATCGCCAATCCGGACCTGCTGGCAGGCGATGGCGAGCTGCATATCGACGTGAGCTGGGACAAGGCCGCGCGCACGGTGACGATCCGCGATACCGGCATCGGCATGGATCGCGACGACGTGGTCGCCAACATCGGCACCATCGCCAGCTCCGGCACGCGTCGCTTTCTCGAGGCGATGAGCGGCGAGCAGAAGGCCGATGCGCGCCTGATCGGCCAGTTCGGCGTGGGCTTCTACTCGGCCTTCGTCGTCGCCGACCGCGTGACCGTACTGACCCGCCGCGCGGACGCTGCGCCGGAAGCCGGCACGAAGTGGGAAAGCGATGGACAGGGCGCGTATTCGCTCGAAGACATCACGCTGCCCGAGCGCGGCACCACGGTGATCCTGCATCTGAAGGCGGACGAGGACGAATTCCTCGACGGCTGGAAGCTGCGCTCTCTGGTGCGCAAGTACTCCGACCATGTCGCGTTCCCGATCCGCATGCCCAAGGACGCGCCGGTGTCTGCCGAAGGCGAGGACGCCCCGGTCAACGCCGCACCGGAATGGGAAACCGCGAACGATGCCTCCGCGCTGTGGACCAAGTCCAAGTCCGACATCAGCGATGAGGACTACCAGAACTTCTACAAGTCCCTCGGCCACGACTTCAACGACGCGGCCGCGTGGACCCACAACCGCGTCGAGGGCAGCCAGAGCTTCACCACGCTGCTGTACCTGCCGTCGCAGCCGCCGTTCGACCTGATGATGGGCGGGCGCGACGAGCGCAAGGGCCTGAAGCTCTACATCAAGCGCGTGTTCGTCATGGACGCCGCCGAAGAGCTGTTGCCGAACTACCTGCGCTTCGTGCGCGGTGTGGTGGACGCCGACGATCTGCCGCTCAACGTCAGCCGCGAACTGCTGCAGCACAACCGCCAGCTCGACCGCATCAAGGGCGCCTGCGTGAAGCGCGTGCTCGACCTGATCGAGAAGCTCGCGCGCGACGATGCGGACAAGTTCACCGCGTTCTACAAGGCCTTCGGCAATACGCTCAAGGAAGGCATCGTCGAGGACGCGACCAACCGCGAACGCATCGCGAAGATCCTGCGCTTCGCATCGACCAGGGGCGAGGGCGCATCGCAGACCGTGTCGCTGGACGATTACGTGGCCCGCATGCCGGTCGGCCAGGACACCATCTGGTACATCACCGCCGATGGCCACAAGGCCGCCGCCGGCAGCCCGCAGCTCGAAGCCTTCCGCGCGAAGGACATCGAAGTGCTGTTGATGTTCGACCGCATCGACGAGTGGATGCTCGGCAGCCTGCACGAGTACGCCGGCAAGTCGATGAAGAACGTCGCCAAGGGCGAACTGCCGCTCGACGAGGCCGACAAGGCCAGGCAGGCCGAGGCCGCGACGGCCGCCGCACCGCTGGTCGAACGCATCAAGGGCCTGCTCGGCGACCGCGTCGGTGACGTGCGCGTGTCCGCACGCCTGACCGATTCGCCGTCCTGCCTGGCGCTGGCCGACTACGAAATGGCCCCGCACCTCGCCCGCCTGCTGCGTGAAGCCGGCCAGGATGTGCCCGAGAGCAAGCCGACACTCGAGATCAACCCGCAGCACGCGTTGCTGCAGCGGATCGAAGGCGAGTCGGACGACGCGAAGGCGACGGATCTGGCGACGCTGCTGCTGGAGCAGGCCGAAATCGCCGCCGGCGCGCCGCTGCCGGATCCGGCTGCGTTCGTGCAGCGGATGAACCGGGTGCTGCTGGGCTGATCAACTCGACGGTCGCAGTTTCCGAGCGACCGCGCTTGAAGCCCGCCCCCGCACGCGGGGGCGGGTTGGGTGGGGCGAACGTTCCGAGCGCATGAAGCGTGACGCGCGCGCAGCTGCCGTGCCGCCTGTTCGTGCGAAACAGCAGCTGCAAGACGCACGCTTATGCTGTGGACGATGAGCCGGATGTCGTCCAGTCGGGCTGCAATTTCGTTGTGTTCCACCACGTGCCCGCCCTCACCCCAACCCCTCTCCCAGAGGGAGAGGGGCTATGAGACAACGCGCGTGTCTCCGAATCACGATTGCACGCTTCGAGCCCCTCTCCCTCCGGGACTACGTGCCCGCCGGGGTAGAGGGGTTGGGGTGAGGGTGCTCCGGCGTGGGACGCTTCATCGTTCGCCTGCATCGATGCGCTCATGAACTGCCAGCCCGCCGATCCCCACACAGCGATCCGGCATGCCCCGATTCCATGCGGCGCCGGCTTGCGCCATCCTGTCTGCCTCCGTCCCGCGTCCGCTCGAACCCGCCGGACGCATCGGCCAGGTGCCGGGACGCAGGGCGGAGCCGTTCAACTGCAGGGAGCACGACGATGGCCCACAGGATCGGGCGTCCGCATCCACATGGCACGCCAGCACGACGGATCGCGACCGCGATCGTCGCGACTGCACTCACGACAACGGGATGCCAGGGCATGACCGCAACACACAGCTCCAGTACAACGCCATCGGGCGACGTGGACCCTCGCATCGTGGCGGACTGGCCGCTCAGGTTCATGCGTCACAACTTCGGCATCGCAACCTACGCGGTGCAGGAGTGTCTGGTCGTCTACGCGGACCGACCACACACGAGTGGACCGCGTCCCGCGCTCGAGGACGTGCATCCCAACTCGCTCAAGATCAAAACCGCGAACCACCTCATGATCCGCAATTTCCCGCCGCCCGCCGTGGTGAAGTGGAAGAGCCGCGATGGGACACCGCTGGAGGCGGAAGTCGACATCGGTGAGATCTTCAAGGACGAACGGGTCGTCCACGAAACGCCGCGCGAAGAGATGTCCGAGTACACGCCAATGGTGAATCCGGACGTCATCATGGAAATCAACGACCGCACGATCAATGTCTACATGAAGGCATTCATTTCGTTGAAGGCGCCGCGAGTCGAAGGCAACCGGCACAGCGACTACAGAAGCGATCTCGTTCTCGCTTGGACCAAAACGTACTGATCCGGATCCACATGGAGGTGGAGCATGGGTGGGAACCGACATCCGGATGGGGTCCGGGCGGATGCTGCGACTGCGACGCAGCTGGCGAGTTTCGAGGAGGCGGAGCGTTCGCTCGAGCGTCTTTCTGCACCACTGCTGCTGGATGAGGGCAGGCCCGAGCAACGCTTGTTCGTCGCGTCCTTCGACGGTACCGGAAACAGCAAGCGCGATCCGGCGAAGTTCACCAATGTCGCGCTTGTCGATGAGCAGATTCGCAGCTACGCGCGGGCGGCAGAAGACCGACTCGGCTATGTGCCGATCCATGCCGGCTACGTTGCGGGGCCAGGTACGCAGGGTGGCGTAAGCGGCATGATCGATGCCGCGTATGGCGGCAGCTACGAGGCGCGTATCGAAGACATGTATCTCCAGTTCGTCTCCCAGGCAAAGATCTGGCTGGATGAGAATCCGGGCGCCGACATCCGCATTCTGGCGACTGGTTTCAGTAGAGGCGCAGAGCAGGCGGCTGGATTCACCCGACTGGTCGAAGCGCGCGGCATCCAAAATCCGACGGATGCTGTGGTCAAGCGCGACGCGGATGGTCTGATCACTGGACAGGTGTCGTATCCCAATCCGCCGCTGCGCGAACCCGGCACCGTAATCCAGGCCGCGGCGTTGTTCGACCCGGTCGGCACCGGCGCACCGCGCCAGAATGATCGGCGTCTCGCGGAGTCCGTCGTGTCCGCATTCCAGATCACCGCGATGAACGAACGGCGCAACCTCTTCCAGGGCACATGGATCACCGACTTCGGCGCGACGTCAGACGGCCGCTTCCTCAACGTCGGCGTCGCAGGTGCGCACAGCGACATCGGTGGTGGCTATCGACGCGATGGGCTGGGAATCCTTGCGGGGAATCTTGGTGTCGATTACGTCAACAGCATGATCCGGCCGCCGCCGCTGGAGAAGCGCGCGCTTCCCGATGATCCGGATCGCTACGTGGTGCATCGGTCCGAAGAGCATCTCTCCATCTACGGCACTTCGGTTTTCGACAAGGCGGGTGTGCGCGGCATGCAGGATCTCCTGGCACCGCCGTCGCTGTGCCAGATCGATTGCCGCGACGCGATGCCGCGTAACGAGGCGATGGCCGCGGCGCTGGAATGGCAGCGTGTCGGCATCGGGCCGGTGCAGGGCAGTGTGCCGGTGCGCGATACAGGTCTGGTGACCTCTGCGTTCGCGAGTGATCTGCTGTCGGCAGCTGCGCGCGAGGAGGGGCATGCGATCTCGGAGCGTCTGCGCGAGCAGCTGGCGAGTGACGCGGGACAGACCTGGCTACAGCAGGGATTCGAAGCACTGGAACAGCAGTCGCGTGAGTTCGCGGCGCGCGGTGGTGCGCATGGCCCGACGCCGGCGCATCAGCTGGATGGGCCGGCACTGTAAGCGATTCGGGTTTGCGCGAGTGGACAGTTCGTCATCTGCGAAGCGAATCCGATCACATCGACGGACTGGCTTCCGCCTCGTCACCCCGGGCGATGCCGGGATGACGATGGTTGCACTTCAGGATCGTGTGACCCGCGTCTGGTGGAGCACCAACAAGTACAACTGCGAACGCTTCAGCGCACCCCCGCCGTCTCCCGCGCCGGCAAGGTCTGCGGCCAGCCGCCAGCCATTGCGCGGTACAACGCCACCGCATCGGTCGCGGTGCGGGTGCGGCCCGAAGCGAAGGCGTCTTCGGCCTGCAGCTGGGTGCGTTCGGCATCGAGGACTTCCAGCAGGCCGGTGGCGCCGGCCTCGAAACGCATGCGGGCGAGCTGGGCGGCGCGGGCGCTGTCGCGGGCGGCGCGTTCGAGTTCGACGTCGGCATCAAAGGCGCGGTCGAAGCGCACCAGTGCATTGCCGGTGTCTTCGAGCGCGCGCAGCACCGTCTGCTGGTAGCGCGCGAGTTCCATCGAGGCGTCAGCGTCGGCTGCGGCGATGCGTGCACGCACGCGGCCGATGTCGAGGAACGACCAGTCGATCCCCAGCGCGACCAGTCGCGTTTCGCTGTCGCGTCCGAACAATGCGTCGATGTCGCCGGCCTGGCTGCCGATCAGACCGCCCAGCGTGAGCCGCGGGAACAGGTCCGCCGTGGCGACGCCGACGCGCGCGGTGGCCGAGTGCAGGCGATGCTCCGCCGCTGACACGTCGGGACGCAGACGCAGCACATCGGCCGGCGTTCCGGGATCGATCGCGCGTGGCACTTCAGGCAAGGCACGCGCGACCGTCAGCTGTGCGCGCAATGCATCGGGTGTGCGCCCGGTCAGCACGGCGATGCGATGGGTCGCGACGGCAATCTCGGCCTCCAGCATCGGAATGCGCGACGCGGTCGACGCGGCCTGCGCGGAGGCGCGCGCGCTGTCGAAGTCGCTGTCCTGCCCGGCATTGCGACGTGCGTCGACCAGCGCCAGCGTGTGCTGCTGGTTGCCGGCATTCTCGGTCGCCACGCGCAGGCGTTCCTGCAGGCCGCGCAGATCGAAATACGCCGTCGCCACTTCACCGACGATCGCGACCTGCAACGCGCGCAGATCATCCGCGCTCGCGGCGACATCGGCGCGTCCGGCCTCGACGCTGCGCCGCACGCGGCCGAACAGGTCGAGTTCCCAGCTGGCGCCGATGCCGGCATCGAAGCTGTCGGTGTCGCGCGCATCACGCGGTACGCCGGGTGCCTGGTCGGTACTCGCGCGGTTGCTGCTGGCATTGCCGCTGGCATCGATCGTCGGCAACTGGTCGAAGCGCGTACCACGCAGCAATGCATTCGCGCGGTCGTAGCGGGCGAGGGCGATGCGCAGATCGTGATTCGCCAGCAGGGTGTCCTCGACCAGCGCGTTCAACTGCGGATCACCGAAGGCCTGCCAGAACGCGGTGTCGGCCACGACCGGTGTTGCGCTGACCGTCGCGGTGGTCGCATCCGGCGCAGCGCCGCCTTCGAAGGTCTGCGGTACGGCCATCGACGGCCGCACATGCTCGGGGCCGACGGCGCATGCGGCGAGCAACGCCGCCGCCAGCACCGAGATCAGTGGACGCATCACCACGGCAGCACCTCGTCGAGATAGAAGTAGCCGCCGGTCGGACCGGCATCGTCGATCAGCGCGAGACGCACGCTGGTGCGCGCGCCGTCGGCGACTTCCAGTTCGCCGTTCTGCTCGTCGCCGTTCTTGTTCATCTCGGTGCGCACGTAGCCCGGATGGATCGTGTTGACCTTGATGCCGGCGTCCTTGAGCGCATGCGCCAGATGCACCGTCCACGCGTTCACCGCGCTCTTGGACACGTTGTAGGCCGGCACGCCCTTGAAGTCATAGATGAAGGAGTCCGGGTTCTGATGCTCGCTGATCGATCCGAGCAGACTGGAGACGTTGACGATGCGCGCGGACGCGGACTTGTGCAGCAACGGCAGCAACGCCTGGGTGGTGGCGATCAGGCCGAACACATTGGTCTCGAACGTGGTGCGCCAGGTGTCGATCGACTGGCCTGCCACGCCGAGCTGCGCATCGTCGGCAATGATGCCGGCGTTGTTGACCAGGATGTCCAGGCGGCCGTGGCGGTCTTCGATGGTCTTCGCTGCCGCGGCGATGCTCGCGGCATCGGTGACGTCGAGTGCGATGGCCTCGACCGGCAGGCCGTCGGCCTGCAGCTTCAGAGCGGCTTCGACGGCCCTGTCGCGGTTGCGGCCGGCCAGCAGCGTATGCACGCCGGCCTCGGCGAGCTGACGCACGGTCTCCAGACCGATGCCACGGGTGGCGCCGGTGACGAGGGCGATGCGGGACGAGATGTTCATGGGATGGAACTCCGGCTGCAGTGATTCGGGGAGGTTGGACGCGGCGCGCGGCGCCGCGTGTCAGTGGGATTCGCGCGGCAGCCCGTCCGGGGCTCGCCGCATCCGGACGTCGCAGTGCCGCTTACACATGCGCGCCCGTACCCGGCGCGTCATGCGCCACCGGCTTGTGCGACACCAGCGGGGTATTCGCAAGCTTGCGCAGCGCGACGTAGAACACCGGGGTCAGGAACAGGCCGAACAGGGTCACGCCCAACATGCCGGCGAACACGGTGACGCCGGTGATCGAGCGGACTTCCGCGCCCGCGCCCGTCGACAGCACCAGCGGCACGGTGCCGGCGATGAAGGCGACCGAGGTCATGACGATCGGGCGCAGACGCAGGCGGCTGGCTTCCAGCGCGGATTCGATGATGCCCTTGCCCTGCATTTCCAGTTCGCGGGCGAACTCGACGATCAGGATCGCGTTCTTGCACGCCAGGCCCATCAGCACGACCAGGCCCACCTGCACGAACACGTTGTTGTCGCCGCCGACCAGCCACACGCCGAACAGCGCGGACAGCAGCGTCATCGGCACGATCAGGATCACCGCCAGCGGCAGCGACCAGCTTTCGTACAAGGCCGCGAGCACGAGGAACGCGAGCAGCACCGCCAGCGGGAACACCACCATCGCCGCGCCACTCTGGTTCGACTGCTGGTAGCTCAGATCGCTCCAGCCGATGCCCACGCCGGCCGGCAGCACCTGTCCGGCGAGTTCGGTGACCTTGGCCATGGCCTCGCCCGACGACAGCACGCGCGGGTCGGCATCGCCCAGCAGGTCGGCGGCGGGATAGCCATTGAAGCGGATCACCGGGTCGGGGCCGTAGGTCTGGCGCACGTTCACCATCGAACCCACCGGCACCATTTCGCCCGCCGCATTGCGCGTGCGCAGGTTGGCGATGTCGGACACCTCGTCGCGGAACTGGCCGTCGGCCTGGGCGATGACCTGCCAGGTACGTCCGAACATGTTGAAGTCGTTGACGTAGGCCGAACCCAGATACGTCTGCAGCGTGTCGAACAGTTCGGTCAGCGGCACGCCCTGCGCCTTGGCCTTGACCCGGTCCACGTCGGCATCGAGCTGCGGCACGTTGGCCTGGTAGCTGCTGATCGGATAGCCCAGACCCGGCGTCTGCATCGCCGCACCCTGGAAGGCCTGTACCGCGGCCTGCAGTTCGCCATACCCCAGACGCGTGCGGTCCTCGACGAACAGCGACCAGCCCGAACCGTTGCCCAGGCCCTGGATCGGCGGCGGCATGAAGGCGAAGGTGAAGCCCTCCTGGATGGTCGAGAACTTCTGGTTGAGCTCGGCGGTGATGTCTTCGGCGCTGCGCGAGCGCTCGCTGAAGGGATCGAGAGTGAAGAAGATCACGCCGTTGTTGGGCGTATTGGTGAACTGCAGCGGGTTGAGGCCCGGGAACGCGATCTCGCTGGCGACGCCGTCCACTTCATTGGCGAGCGCCGCCATCTTCTTCAGCACCGCGTCGGTGCGCTCGATCGACGCGCCTTCCGGCATCTTCACGCCGGCGATCACGTACAACTTGTCCTGCACCGGAATGAAGCCGGCCGGCACCACCTTGAACATCAGGCCCGCGCCGAGCAGCAGCACCGCGTAGACCAGGAACACCGCACCGCGACGGCCCAGCGACCGCGAGACCGCGCCTTCGTAGCGCTCCGAGCTGCGGTGGAAGAAGCGGTTGAAGGGACGGAACAGCCAGCCGAACAGGCGGTCGATGATGCGCGTCAGGCGATCCTTCGGCGCGCCATGCGGCTGCAGCAGCTTGGCGGCGAGCGCCGGCGACAGGGTCAGCGAGTTGATCGCCGAGATCACCGTCGAGATCGCGATGGTCACTGCGAACTGCTTGTAGAACTGGCCGGTCACACCGGTCAGGAACGCCATCGGCACGAATACCGCGCACAGTACGAGTGCGATCGCGATGATCGGGCCGGACACTTCGCGCATCGCCAGATGCGCCGCTTCCAGCGGGGATGCGCCGAGTTCGATGTGCCGCTCGACGTTTTCCACCACCACGATCGCGTCGTCGACCACGATGCCGATCGCCAGCACCAGTCCGAACAGGGTCAGCGTGTTGATCGAATAGCCGAGCAGGTACAGCACCGCGAACGTGCCGACGATCGACACCGGCACCGCCAGCAGCGGAATGATCGATGCGCGCCAGGTCTGCAGGAACAGGATCACCACCAGCACCACCAGCAGCGTCGCTTCGATCAGCGTGACCACGACCGACTTGATCGAATCGCGCACGAAGATCGTGGTGTCGTAGATCGACTGGATCTCGACCCCCGGCGGCAGCGAGGGGCGCAACCGCTCCATGGTCGCGACGACGCCGTCGCGGATGTCGAGCGCGTTCGCGCCCGGCGCCTGGAAGACGCCGATCGCGGCCGCGTTCTTGCCGTCGAGACGCGCGCGCAACGTGTAGTCGCCAGCGGCAAGCTCGATGCGCGCGACATCGGCCAGGCGCACCAGTTCACCGTCGGCGCCGGACTTCAGCACGATGTCGCCGAACTCCTCGACGGTTTCCAGGCGGCCCTTGGCATTGATCGGCAGCAGGAAATCGCTGCCGTTGGGCATCGGTTCGGCGCCGAGCTGGCCGGCCGAGACCTGCACGTTCTGCTCGCGCACCGCGCCGACCACGTCGCTGGCGGTCATGCCGCGCGCGGCAATCTTGTCGGGGTCCAGCCACAGCCGCATCGCGTAGTCGCCGCCGCCGAACACCTGCGCATCGCCCACGCCCGAAATCTTCGCGATCTCGTCCTTGACGTGCAGGCGCATGTAGTTGCGCAGGTACAGCGAGTCGTAGCGGCCGTCGCTCGACGTCAGATGCACCACCATCAGGAACACCGGCGACTGCTTCTGCGTGGTCACGCCCTGCCGGCGCACGTCCTCGGGCAGGCGCGCCTGCGCCTGCGCCACGCGGTTCTGCACGCGCACCGCCGCCTCGTCGGCATCGGTGCCGGGCTTGAAGGTCGCGGTGAGCTGCAGCACGCCGTCGGAGCCGGCGACGGACTTGATGTACATCATGTCCTCGACGCCGTTGATGGCCTCCTCGAGCGGCGTCGCCACGGTTTCGGCGATCACCTTCGGATTGGCGCCGGGATACACGGTGCGCACGACCACCGATGGCGGCACGACCTCCGGGTATTCGCCGATCGGCAGCAGCGGGATGGCGATCAGGCCGCCGGCGAAGATCAGGATCGACAGCACCGCGGCAAAGATCGGCCGGTCGATGAAGAAGCGGGAGAAGTCCACGGGAAAATCCTTGTGGGCGGCGCGGGGGCCGCTTTTGCGAAAATGTCAGGAACGATGAACCCTTCTCCCTCGGGGAGAAGGTGCCCCGAAGGGGCGGATGAGGGTGGGGCTGTCTCGGTAAAGCCCAGCCCTCACCCCAACCCCTCTCCCGGAGGGAGAGGGGCTCGAAGCGGCGCCCTCAGCGCGTCGCAACCGCCTCGATCGGCGCCCCACCGCGCATCGCGACCGCCTGCGGCGCGACCGGCATGCCCGGCATGAAGACCTTCTGCACGCCGTTGACGATCACGCGGTCACCGGCGGCGAGGCCGGACTCGACGACCCGCAAACCTTCGACGATGCGGCCCGGCACGATGTCGCGGCGCTGCGCGGTGTTGTCCTCGCCGACGACGTAGACGAACTTGCGGTCCTGGTCGGTGATCACGGCCTTGTCGTCGATCAGGATCGCCGGCCGCGCGGCCGCGCCTTCGAGCTGCACGCGGGCGAACAGGCCCGGGGTGAAGCGACGGTCCGGGTTCGGCAGCACGGCGCGGGCACGCACGGTGCCGGTGGCCGGATCGACCTGGTTGTCGAGGAAGTCGACGGTGCCGGCGTGCGGATAGCCGGTCTCGTCGGCCAGGCCGACGCGCACCGCGTTCTCACCGTTGTTGCGCGTCCCGGCACGGGTCATCGCCTGGTGACGCAGGAAGGTGCGCTCGTCGGTTTCGAAGTAGACGTGCACCGGATCCTGCGAGACCACGGTGGTCAGCATCGACGCGTCGGCCTGGGCGAGGTTGCCGGTGGTCAGCATCGCGCGACCGGCGCGGCCGGCCACCGGCGCACGCACCTGCGTGAATGCCAGATCCAGTCGCGCGGTTTCCACCGCCGCCTGGGCGCCGCGCACCGCGGCTTCGGCTTCGGCGCGACCGGCGCTGCGCGCTTCGAAATCATCGCGCGAGATCGCGCTGGCATCGATCAGCGACTGTGCGCGTGCATGACGCGTGGTCGCCAGCTGGGCATCGGCGCGGGCGCGGGCCAGTTCGGCTTCCGCGCGCTGCAGCGCGGCGCGGTACGGGCGCGGGTCGATGACGAACAGCAGGTCGCCCTGCTTCACTTCATCGCCTTCGGCGTAGGCCACGCGCTGCACGTAGCCGCTGACGCGCGGTCGCAGTTCGACGCTTTCGACGGCGGCGATGCGGCCGGTGGCGTCGTTCCAGTCCTGCACCTGTTCCGACAGCACGGCGGCGACGCCGACATCCGGCGGCGGCGGTTGGGTCTGGTCCTGGGCGTGGGTGTCGCAGCCGGCGATGACGAGCGCGACGGAGACAGCAAGACCGGTGGCGGCGAGGGCGCGCCACGCGCGCGGGGTGAGGTGGGAGCGGATCATGAGCGTGATTCCTGGGGGGAGGCGGTGGCGAGGCGACGCAGCAACGCGCTGGCATCGGTCTGATGGGAATGGGTGGGCGCGCAGGGGCCGACATCGAGGTCGTCGGACAGGCCGGGCGGACGCACGGCGGCGCCGATCGGAAAGCGCACGAGGGCGACATCGGCGTTCGCGGCGCCATCGACCAGACGCAGCGCGTGGTCGGCGATCGCATCGACATCCGGCCACTGCGCACGCGCATGGGCGGCATTGGCATCGCAGCGCACCGGCGAATCGACGGCGAGCATCTGCACGCGCACCGGTAGCGTGCGGGCTTCCTCGTGCAGCACCCGCGCGAGCATCCGCAGCGCGGACGCGCCGATCGAGTGATGGCCGTAACCGGACCACGGATGGTCCGCGCCGGGGCCGCCGACCAGCACATAGCCAGCGCGCGGTTGCGTGGCGAGCAACGGCAACAGATGCCGCGCGATGGACAGATGCGGCAGCAGATCTTCGTCGAGACGACGACGCAGGAAGTCCGCGGGCGCATCGAGCACACGCCGGCTGCCGGCCGCGCCGCGGATCGCCGCGATCACCGAACCCGGCGCCGGACCGGACAGCGCGCGCAGGCGCGTGGCGAGATCGGCGGCGTCACCGTCGCTGCGGATATCGGCCAGCAGCGTGGTCAGCGCGGCACCGTGCTGGGCCTGCAGCTGGTCGAGCGCGTCGGCGTCGTTGGCGACCGCGATCGTGCGGCGCCCGGCGGCCAGGGCCTGCGCAACCACGCGCGTTCCGACCATCCCGGTGGCGCCCACAATCACCAGCGGCGGCCTGATTGTCCCTTTCATGGGATTTTGTCTCCCGAAAACCGCGCCTCGATGGGTTCGGGGACCACCCGACGACGGTCGCCACCGGGCAGCCAGGACCACAGCCAACCCCAACCGGCGTGGCCGGCCTGCAGTCGCCGCGGGGGGGCGATTCTGGCGCTAGACGATTGATTCGGCGGGATTTCCATGCGCGTCCCACGGCGACGCGCGGGGGCGGTTGCAAGACGAAGCGCAGGCGGTGCAGCGTGGCGGGGGGCGGACATGGGCGGCGTCGACTCGGGGGATGCCGCAGATCATCCGCCTCGAAAGGGGACTTGATTAGTCCCCATTCGAGGGAATAATTATCCCCGTCACGGTCCAATCGTCCGCGCCCGTCGCGGCCCCCAGTTCCAGGAGTTCCACATGGCACACGATCTCAACGAGACCCTGATCTTCGTCAAGGTGGTCGAGCAGGGCAGCTTCATCGCGGCCGCCAATGCGCTCGGCCTGCCCAAGACCACGGTCAGCCGCAAGGTGCAGGAACTCGAACAGCGACTGGGCGCGCGCCTGCTCAACCGCACCACGCGCCGGCTCGGCCTCACCGAGGCCGGCAGCATCTATCACGAGCATTGCCAGCGCATCGCGCGCGGACTCGAAGAGGCCGAGAGCGCCGTCGCGCAGTTGCAGTCCGGCCCGCGCGGCTGGCTGCGCTTCACCGTGCCGTACTCGATCGGCATCACCTGGATCGCGCCGCTGCTCGGCGACTTCCAGGCGCAGTACCCCGAGATCCAGCTCGACATGCACATGGGCAACGAGAAGCTCGACCTGATCGCAGGCGAAGCCGACGTCGCCCTGCGCATCGGCACGCTGCCCGATTCCAATCTCGTTGCCCGCAAACTCGGCAGCCTGCGCACCCAGGTGTTCGCCAGCCAGGCGTACATCGAACAGCATGGCGAACCGCTGCATCCCGATGATCTGCAGCATCACCGCACGCTGGTGATGCGCAAGAGCTACAACGTCAACAACCGCTTCTTCTGGCAATTGACCGACGGCCACGCGCTGCGCGAATTTCCGGTGAATCCGCAGCTGGTCGCCAACGATCCTGCCGCGCTCAACTGGTCGCTGATCAAGGGCGAGGGCTTGATGCTGACCGGCGACGTGATGGCCAAGGCCTTCGTCGAAGCCGGCATGGCGCAACGCGTACTCGCCGGCTGGACCGGGCCGGAAGTCGACTTCAATGCCGTGTTCCCTGGCGGTCGACTCGTCTCGCCGAAAGTCCGCGCGTTCGTCGATTTCCTGATCGACCGGCTCAACTTCGACGCCGACCACATGCAGACGCTCTGCCAGGTGCAGCAGCAGGCGCTGGAAGCGAAGGCGGCCGGCAAGGTGGCGCTTGCGCAGCTGGAGAAGGCGACGCGGCGCGTGACGGCACCGGCCGACGAAGCGCTCGAAGAGACCGTGCAGGTGCGGTGACCGGCGCGGAATCGACAGGCCTGCGGCAACAGAACTGCAGGCAGCGATGCGGGTGCGCTACGGCGTCACCGGCGCCGCATCGGCGGGGATGGTCCAGCCCTGCACCAGTGCGTGGAGGATCCGTCGATCCTCCGCATCCAGCGGTCCTTCCGCCAGTGCGCGGAACCGCAACCGGAATGCACGCGAGGTCGCGTCGAGGTCATCGACGCGATAACCCAGCGTGCGCAGGGCCTGCACCACGTCGAAATCCGCCGGTGCCGGTGGCGTGTCGTCGCGCGGCCAGATGCCGTAGCCGTGCCGGGCGAGACGCTTCCACGGGAAATGCACGCCCGGATCGACCTTGCGACCGGGCGCGAGATCCGAGTGGCCGATGAAGTTCGCCGCCGGAATGCGCCAGCGCGTCTTCAGATCGCCCAGCAGGACCAGCAGGCTGTCGACCAGCGGTTCGGCGAAGGGCACGCGGCCGTTGTTGTCGAGTTCGATGCCGATCGAGGCGGAGTTCACGTCCGACACCGCGCCCCAGCTGCCGGCACCGGCATGCCAGGCGCGGTCGAGGTCGGAAACGAGTTGATAGCGCGTGCCGTCCTGTCCGATCAGGTAATGCGAACTCACGCGCCCGCCGCTGTTGGCGGTGCGCAGCGTGTCGAGGCTGCGCTGCACCGAATCCTGTTCGGTGTAATGCAGCACCACCAGCACCGGTCGGCGCGCGTCGTGGTTGCTCGACGGCACCCAGGTGGCGAGCGGATTGCGCGGCGCGTTGTGGGCGCAGGCGGAGAGCAGCAGGGCGACGAGCGCCGCAAGCAGAATTTTCGACATGGCCGCATTGCACCGCGCCACGCCTGGAGACGCAAGGCACACACGAAAAAGCGGGCGCCGGCCTTCCCCGCCGTCGCCCGCTGGCCCCGCTTGCATTGCCGGCATCCGCGCGGCTGCGCGGACGCCGGATGTTCCTTACTTCTCGTAGGCCGATTCGCCGTGCGAGACGATGTCCAGACCTTCGCGCTCTTCGTCTTCGGTCACGCGCAGACCGACGACGAACTTGACGATCAGCATCGCCACCGCGGTGACCACGGCGCACCAGAGCACGGTGAACGCGACGCTGACGAACTGCACCCAGACCTGCGCGCCGATCGCGAGATCGGCTTCGGTGCCGCCCAGCGACTGCGCGCTGAAGACGCCGGTCAGCAGCGCGCCGACGATGCCGCCAATGCCGTGCACGCCGAACACGTCGAGGCTGTCGTCTGCGCGCAGCAGGCGCTTGAGACCGGTGACGCCCCACACGCACAGCGCGCCTGCCGCCAGACCGATCACCAGCGCGCCCATCGGGCCCACGGTGCCGGCCGCCGGGGTGATGCCGACCAGTCCCGCGATCGCGCCCGAGGCCGCGCCCAGTGCCGACGGACGGCCCTTGGTGAAGGCTTCGACGATGCTCCAGGCGACCACACCGGCAGCCGTGGCGACCATCGTGTTGAGCATCGCCAGCGACGCGCTGGCATCGGCGGCGAGCGCCGAGCCCGCGTTGAAGCCGAACCAGCCGACCCACAGCAACGCTGCACCGATGAAGGTGAAGGGCACGCTGTGCGGCTTGATCGCCTCGCGGCCGTAGCCCAGACGCTTGCCGAGGAAATACGCGCCCACCAGGCCCGCGACACCGGCGTTGATGTGCACCACCGTGCCGCCGGCGAAATCGATCACGCCCTTGTGCGCGAGGAAACCCGCGTCACCGCTCCACACCATGTGCACCATCGGCAGGTAGGCGAAGGTCACCCACAGGATGGAGAACAGCAGCACCGCCGAGAACTTGATGCGCTCGGCGAAGGAGCCGACCACAAGCGCCGTGGTGATACCGGCGAAGGTCGACTGGAACACGATGAACAGGAATTCCGGCAGGCCGCCGGCATCCGTCTCCGCGGTGATGCCGCGCAGGAAGGCCTTCTCGGTGAACGAGCCGAAGAACGCGTTGCCCTCGGTGAACGCCGCGCTGTAGCCGTAGGCCACCCACAGGATGATCACCACCGAGAACACCACCAGCACCTGCATGATCACCGACAGCACGTTCTTCGCGCGCACCATGCCGCCGTAGAACAGCGCCAGGCCCGGCACCACCATCAGCAGCACCAGCAGCGTGGAGGTGAGCATCCACGCCACGTTGCCGCTGTCGAACGTCACGGCTTCGGTTTCTGCGATTGGCGCCTCGACGGCGGCGGTCGCATCGACCACCGCGCCGGCGACATCCGGTGCGACTTCCTGCGCCATCGCGATACCGGCGAAGCCAGACAACGCGCACGCACACAACAACATCAGGCACAGCGCCTGCATCCGGGTCTTCCACCCGCGGAACTCGATCTTCTTCATGTCAGGAATCTCCGTGGGTCAGAGGGCATCGGCGCCGATTTCGCCGGTACGGATGCGCAGGGCCTGCTCGAGCGCGATGACGAACACCTTGCCGTCGCCGACCTTGCCGGTGCCTGCCGCGTGGCTGATCGCTTCGATCGCCGCGTCGGCCACGTCGTCGGTGACGGCGCATTCGATCTTCAACTTGGGCAGGAAATCGACGACGTACTCGGCGCCGCGGTACAGCTCGGTGTGGCCTTTCTGTCGGCCGAAGCCCTTGACCTCGGTGACGGTCAAGCCGGTGACGCCCGCCTCGCCGAGCGCCTCGCGGACCTCGTCGAGCTTGAATGGCCGGATGATCGCGATGATCAGTTTCATGTGGGTCTCCAGATGCGCGCGCGCCGCGTCAGAACGACTTGGTGACGGCGAGGGTGATGGTGTCGTCGGGACCGATCAGGTCGTTGTCGTTGAAGTCCAGTGCGATGTCGAAGCCGTTGTCGAACGACTTGCCCACGCCTGCCGACCAGAATGCGTACGTCGCAGTGCCCGCGCTGCCGGCGACCCACTGCTTGCCCACGGCGCCGTTGAGCGTCCAGCCGGGTGCGAATTCCCAGCCGACGGCGACGTCGAGATTGCTGCTGCCGTCGGAGTCGGGAATGCCGAACAGATCGGTGACGGCGTAGGAGTACCTGGCGCTGAGGATGTTCCAGCTCACACCGGCGTAGAGCTCGGTGGTGTCGGCCTTGTTGAAGCCCGCCGGATAACTGCCCGGATACCAGTAGTGCACGGCGCCGACGTCGTAACCGAAGCCGCTGTCGCCGAAATCGCCGCGGAAGCCGACATAGCCGTCGAGCTCGAGCTGGCTGGAGATGTCGGGATCGGAATCGGACAGCCAGCTGATGCTGCTGCCCCAGGTGCCGACGTAGAAACCGCTGTCGTGCGCCCATTCGACACCGCCCTGCAGGGCCGGTTTCTCGTCGGTCTGGGTGACGCCGCGGAACAGGTAATCGCTGGTCAGCGTGATCGAGCCGGAGACTTCCGCATGCGCGGCACCGGCGGACAGCAGACCTGCGCACAGCAATGTGGCGAGTGCGTTCTTGCGTGACGACATGACAGGCTCCTCAAATGAATGGAAAGCCCTCCCCGGTCAGTGCGTACTGCGTCTGTTGTTGTTCTTGTCGCAGGCGGAACGTTCGACGTCGGCGCCCCCTGGCTGCCGTCGCCACGACCGACGCTCTATGGCGTCTGATGGCCGCTGTCCGATCCTTCGGATGCCGCGTGGTACTCCCGTCGCGTGGCGACGGCGCAACCGACCGTGGGGGAGGGAAGCGCCGCCGCTCGCGGGGTGAAACGAAGAAGGGCCTGCCGTGCGGCAGACCCTTCGAGGTGAATCAGATCGCGTAGTACATCTGGTATTCGAGCGGGTGCGTCGCGCCGCGGAACGCGGTGACTTCCTTCATCTTCAGCGCGATGTACGCATCGATGAAGTCGTCGGAGAACACCCCGCCGGCCTTGAGGAAATCGCGGTCCTTGTCGAGCGCGTCGAGCGCCTGGTCCAGCGAGTGGCACACGGTCGGGAAGTTCTTCTCTTCCTCGGGCGGCAGGTCGTAGAGATCCTTGTCGCTCGGACCGCCCGGATCGATCTGGTTCTTGATGCCATCCAGGCCGGCCATCATCAGCGCGGCGAAGGTCAGGTAGCCGGACTGCATCGGATCGGGGAAGCGCATCTCGATGCGACGCGCCTTCGGGTTGGCGACATACGGAATGCGGCACGAAGCCGAGCGGTTCGACGCCGAGTAGGCCAGCATCACCGGCGCTTCGAAGCCCGGCACCAGGCGCTTGTAGGAGTTGGTCGACGCGTTGGAGAACGCGTTGATCGCACGGGCGTGCTTGAAGATGCCGCCGATGTACCACAGCGCGGTCTGGCTCAGGCCGCCGTAGCCGTCACCGGTGAACAGGTTGGTGCCGCCCTTGGCGAGGCTCTGGTGCACGTGCATGCCGCTGCCGTTGTCGCCGACGATCGGCTTGGGCATGAAGGTCGCGGTCTTGCCGTTGCGGAACGCGACGTTCTTGATGATGTACTTCATCGTCTGCAGTTCGTCGGCCTTGGCGACCAGCGAATTGAAGCGCGTGCCGATCTCGCACTGGCCCGCGTTCGCGACTTCGTGATGATGCACTTCGACTTCGATGCCGACCTGCTCCAGCGTCTTGCACATCTCGGCGCGGATGTCGTGCAGCGAATCGAGCGGCGCGACCGGGAAATAGCCGCCCTTGATGCCCGGACGGTAGCCGCTGTTGCCGCCTTCGTATTCCTTGGCCGAATTCCAGTGCGCTTCTTCCGATTCGATGTGGAAGAAGGTGTGGCCCATCTCGTTCGAATAGCGCACCGAATCGAAGATGAAGAACTCGGGCTCGGGGCCGAAGAACGCCTGGTCGGCGATGCCGCTGGACTTCAGGAACGCCTCGGCCTGCTTGGCGATGCCACGCGGATCGCGCTCATACGACTGCATCGTGGTCGGGTCGAGGATGTCGCAGGTCAGCACCAGCGTCGGATCGGCGGTGAACGGATCGACGAACGCGGTGGACGCGTCGGGCAGCAGCACCATGTCGGAGTTGTGGATGCCCTTCCAGCCGCTGATCGACGAGCCGTCGAACATCTTGCCGTCCTCGAACAGGCCGGGTTCGATGATCGACTTCGGGAACGTGACGTGGTGCTGCACACCGCGCATGTCGGTGAACCGCAGATCGATGAACTCGATCTTGTGGTCCTTGATCAGCTTCTCGAGATTTTCGGTGGACATCGGAACAACCGCCTTGCGTGTTGATGGTGTTCCCGATCAACGCAATCACCGTGCCAACTCCGCGGGATCAATAGAATCAATTGCTTACACAAGCAACGCGGACTCGCGACACCGATTCACTTACATGATTGGTGCGTTATTCCTACATGCGCACCTTCATGGTGCGTCAGCTCGCCAGCGGCAGGCCGCGATCGGCCTTGACCGTGCGCAATACGAAACTCGAGTTCACGTCGTCGACCGCGGGCTGGTTGAGCAGGCGGTCGAGCAGAAAGCGCGAGAAGTGTTCGAGGTCACGCACGACGACCTGCAGCAGATAGTCCATGTCGCCGGTCAGCGCATGACAGGCCACCACCTCCTCCCAGCCATTGACCAGCGTCGCGAAGCCGGCGACCGCGGCGCTGTCGTGGTGCTTGAGCTGCACGCGCACGAAGGCCTGCAGCCCGAGGCCCAGGCGCTCGGCGCTGACATCCGCACGGTAGCCGGCGATCACGCCATCGCGCTCGAGCCGCTGCACCCGGCGCAGGCAGGCCGAGGGCGACAGATGCACGCGCTCGGCGAGGTCGGCATTGGTCAGCCGGCCGTTGCGCTGCAGCTCGGCGAGCAGCAGCAGGTCGGTGCGGTCGAGATCGGCGGAAGCCATGATCGTTGTCCTGAATCGGGTATCGACGCACGATTATTGCGCGTATCCAACATGGGCGCGCAACGACGCAAGCCTGTTGCAGGGAATCGGCGCTATCGTCGTGGGTCTGCTGACATCCACCGGAGTCGCCATGTCCGCCCAGCCGTCGAACGCACCGCGCCGCGTCGAGAACCTGCACACCGAGAAGGGCAAGGTGCCGGTCTACGCCACCGGCATCGTCGAGCAGCCGTGGGCGACCTACAGCGCCGACGACCACGCGACCTGGGCCACGCTCTACGCGCGCCAGCGCGAACTGCTGGTCGGCCGCGCCTGCGATGAATTCCTGCAGGCGCAGGACGCGATGGGCATGACCCCGGACGCGATTCCGAAGTTCACCGAACTCAATGCCGTGCTGGAAGCCGCGACCGGCTGGACGCTGCTCGGCGTCGAAGGCCTGCTGCCGGAACTCGATTTCTTCGACCACCTCGCCAACCGCCGCTTTCCGGTGACCTGGTGGATCCGTCGTCCGGACCAGATCGACTACATCGAGGAACCCGACCTCTTCCACGACCTGTTCGGCCACGTGCCGCTGCTGATGAATCCGGTATTCGCCGATTACATGGAGGCCTACGGCAAGGGCGGCGTCAAAGCGCACGGCATCGGCCCGGACGCGCTGCAGAACCTGACGCGGCTGTACTGGTACACGGTCGAGTTCGGCCTGATCCAGCAGGCCGACGGCCTGCGCATCTTCGGCGCCGGCATCGTGTCGTCGAAGGGCGAATCGATCTACGCGCTGGAGTCCGACGCGCCCAACCGCATCGGCTTCGACCTCGAACGCATCATGCGCACGCGCTATCGCATCGATACCTACCAGAAGACCTACTTCGTCATCGACAGCTTCGAACAGCTGATGGATGCGACCGGCCCGGATTTCACCCCAATCTATGCGCGCCTGGCGATGCAGGACACGGTGGGCGCGGGCACGGTGCGCGACGCGGATCGCGTGTTCCATCGCGGGACGGGTGAGGGGTGGACCGCGGGTGGGGATGTCTGAGATTGCGGGTTTTCGGCTGCGTTGATCTTCGAGATCGCTCGCATGTGTGACCCGTCGCCCCAGCGCACGCTGGGGCCCATTCTGATCTTGCGTTTCGACGCGAACTGACGGGTCGCCGCGAACATGGGGCCCCGCGTGACCAGGCATTCGTCTTGGGTTGAGCGACTTGATCCACCTTGCCTCGAATGCAAGGTCGCTGGATCCCGGCTTCCGCCGGGATGACGAAACCGGGTGGCGTCACAGCACGCTCGATATCTCACCTTCGAGCAGTCGGTGCAACGATCGCCTGACCGTCACCGATTCCACGTCCACTGCGCCCCCACCATCACCCCGCGCCCCGGGCCCGGTTCGAAGAACCGGCCATTGCCCTCGTTGACGATCACCGAGCCGATGTAGGCCTGATCGAGCACGTTGTCGATGCGCACGAAGGTGCGCAACTCACCCGCATCGAAACGCCAACGCCGTGCGCCTTCCAGATGCACGAGCGCGTAACCGGCCGCGCGGCCGGTCGCGAGATCGTCGACGACGACATCACCCACGCCCACACCTTCGACCGCCGCGCTCCACGGCCCGCCGGTCCAGTCGAGCCGCGCGAACAACTGCTTCGCCGGCACGCCGGGAATACGTGCGCCTGCCGCGACCGGTGTCGCCGGCACGGTGCAGCCGGCGCCCGTGCAGACGAGGTAGTCGTCGCGGAACGTCGCATCGAGCCAGGTCGCGGCCACGCTGAGATCGAACGCCGCGCCCAGCGGCTGGCGCAGCGACAACTCCGCGCCCTGGCGGCGTGCGCGGCCGATGTTCTGGAAGCTGCTGCGGCCACCGACGTTGCGCGCGACCGCGAGTTCGTCGTCGGTGTCGGCGCGGAACAGCGCGGCGTTGAGCGTGGTGCCCGAACGTGCGCGCCACTTGGTGCCGAGTTCGAGGTTGTCGCTGATCGCCGGTGCCAGATCGAACGCGAAGCCGGCGCCGCCGTCGGCGCGGTAGCCGAGTTCGTTGAAGGTCGGTGTCTCGAAGCCGCGACCGGCCGACAGGTACACGCGCAGATCGTCGTGCGGCGCGAACGTGATGCCTGCGACCGGCGAGGTCTGACGGAACGCGACGCGACCGCTGTCGTCGGGGTTGGTCGCGGTCACATAGGCATCGCGCGAGGTGAACTCGACTTCACTGTGGCGCACGCCCGCCAGCAGCGACCAGCGCGGCGCGAACGCCCAGTACGCCTGCGCGAACTGGTCGCGGTTCTCGACCCAATTGCGCTCGTCACGACGCAGCCGGCCGCGCACGCCGAGCGTGTCGCCGACGAAGTTCTCGAAGCCGTTGCGGTGCTGGCGCTGGCGATCTGCATTCGCGCCCACGGTGAGTTCCAGCGGACGTCCGGCGAGCGCACCTTCCCAGCTCCAGCGCAGGTCGAGCCCGCCGTAGCGGTTGTCGAGATCGATGACGCCGCCGGAGTTCAGCGGATTGGCCTGGGCTGCGGCGGGAATCGGCAGGAACTGCACGACCTCGCGTTCGCCGCCATACGCCATCGCGCGCAGCGTGTGCGCATCGCCGACGCCATGTTCGTACACCGCGCCGACCTGCTGCTGGCGCACGGTCTTGCGGGTGTTGAACTGACGCGCGACGGCGGCGACCTGGCGCGGATTCTCGTCCACCTGCGCTGCCGTCAGACCCAGCGGGTCCTGCGCATCGATATCGACGTAATTCGCCACCAGATCCAACCGGCGCCGATCGCCGAAATCGAAGCGCAGCTTCGCGTTCGCCGAATCGCGGCGCGCGGCACTGTGGTCGCGCCATCCGTCGGTGTCGAAGCGCGACAGCGCGAGGTTGTAGCCCACCGCCTCCGTGCCGCCGCGCAGCTGCGTCGACAGACTGGTCGTGTTGTCGCGGCCATGGCTGGCCTTGAAGCGCCAGGGATCGCCGGGCTGTCCGTCGGCGCTCCACAGCTGCACCACGCCACCCGAGGAGTTGCCGTACAGCGCCGAGAACGGCCCGCGCATGATCTCGATGCGGTCGCCGCCGACGAGGCTGAAATGCGAGAGCTGGCCCTGGCCGTCGGGCATCGAGGCCGGAATGCCGTCGGCGAACAGACGTACGCCGCGCACGCCGAAGGTCGAGCGCGCACCGAAGCCACGGATCGACAGCTGCGTGTCCTGCGCGTGGTTCTGACGATCGCGCGCCAGCAGACCGGGCACGCCCGACAGTGGCTCGGACGCGACGGTGCCGGCGCGGTTGCTGTCGGCGTCGTCGAGGCGGATCGCATCGACCGAGGCCGGGGTGTCGAAATCGCTGACGCCGCGCAGGCGCGTCGCATCGACGCGCACGCGTTCGAGCGTGGTGGGCGCATCGGCCGTCGCCTGCGCATGCGCGAAGACGGGCGAGAGCAAAATCAGAGACAGCGCGGTTGCGAGCGCAGTGGGGGCCGTGCGCATCAACCGAACACCAGCTTGCCGCGCATCACGTTCCAGTGGCCGGGGAACGAGCAGAAGAAGGTGTAGTCACCGCCGCGCGTCAGGCCCGCGGTGGGGAACGTGACCGTGGTCGACTCGCCGCCGCCGATGACTTTGGTATGCGCGATGACGCGTTCATCGCCCGGCGGCAGATAGCTGTGCGCGAGGCTGCCGCGGCCACCGGCGATCGCGACCGGCCGATAGTCGGCAGTGCGGGTCAACACCCAGTTGTGGCCCATCGCCGCGGCCATCTGGCGGCCGGTATGACGCAGGGTGAGACGCACCTGCGTGCAGTCGGCGGCGACGCGCAATTCACTCGTGTCGAAGCGCATCGCATCGTTGCTGCCGATTGACAGATCGCAGGTGCGCGCGAACGCGCCGGTGGCAGGCAACAACAGCAGCAGCGCGAGCGCGCCGCGCAAGGCGCGGTTCGGCATGACATCTCCGTGGGGAAAAGCAGGGGCGTGCGATGCGACGCATCGCGTCGCGCATTGTCGCAAAGGCCGGCGTGAACGGCCCGGGACGGAATGTCGCAGGTGGGCTTGTTACCAATGCTCTGCGCTTCTCCCGGAATGGGGCACTGCATACCGTCCCCAGCGGCCTTCAACAGACGTACGTCTGGTCAAGCTGGGGTCCATTCTGACGTTGTTCGTTTCATGCGATCTGGAAGATCACCGCGAACACGGGGGACCAGCCTGCGGCTGTTGTAGAGCGCCTCCAGCTTCCGCTGGGACGACGAGCAAGGGCGCTCACATCGGCGCGGTGCCCGCCTCAGATCACCTGCAACGTGATCGCCTTCAGCACCGCACGCGTGCGGTCGCGGGTGCCGAGCTTTTCGAGGATCGCCGACACGTAGTTCTTCACCGTGCCCTCGGCGAGGAACAGACTGCGTGCGATCTCCTTGTTGGAGTAACCGCCGGCCAGCAGGCGCAGGATCGCGACCTCGCGCTCGGTGAAGGTTTCGCGCGGGGCGTTGTCGTCGTGGAAGCGGTAGCGCGCGCGCACCGGTTCGGTACTGACCGGTTGCAGCAGGGTTTCGCCCGCCGCCACACGCGCGATCGCATCGCGGAGATCTTCGGGCACGGCGTCCTTGAGCAGGAACCCCTGCGCGCCGGCATCGGTGGCACGCAACAGCAGGTCGCTGTCGTCGAACGTGGTCAGCAGCAGTACGGGCGTCGTATCGCCGCGTACGCGCAAGGCGGCCAGCGCTTCGATGCCGTCGAGACCGGGCATACGGATGTCGCTGAGCACCACGTCGACCGGATGCGAGGCGATCTGGTCGAGCAGCGTCAGTCCAGAATCCGCCTCGAACACGATCTCGATGCCGTGGCGCTCGAGCAGCGCACGCAGACCGGCGCGGACCAGCGCCTGGTCGTCGGCCAGTGCCACGCGGACCGCGACCGCACTCATGCCGGCAACTCCGCGTCGATGCGCATCGCGCCGCCGGGATTGCGCGCGAGCCGCACGCGGCCGTGCAGCGCAGCGAGGCGTTCGCGCATGCCGACGATGCCGTTGCCTTCGCGCCAGCCGTCGCGCACGCGGCCGTCGTCTTCGATGGTCACGTGCAGCAGTTCGCCGTCGCGATGCAGGCTGACATCCAGCGTGTCCGCATCGGCGTGCTTCGCGGCATTGGTCAGCGCTTCCTGCACCAGCCGCAGCACGGCCTCGGCGATCGCGGGATCGGACACACGCACGTCGTCGGCGATATCGAGTCGCAATCGCGGGCGTGGCATCGGCGCGGCGAGTGCGCGCAGGGCGGTGGCGAGATCGAGGCCGCCGCTGTCGCGCAGGGACTGCACCACGTTGCGGAGGTCGCCGAGCAGTTCGCCCGACAGCTGTTCGGCGATGCGCAGTTGCGGGTTGTCGGCGAATGCCGGCTCGTCGGTCAACGCGCGCAGGTTGAGGCGCATGGCGGTGAGCTTGTGACCGGCGACATCGTGCAGCTCGCGCGCCACGCGCAGGCGCTCGGCATCGCGGGCGCTGTCGGCCAGCAGCGCCCGGGTGGCAAGCAGGTCGGCATTGACCCGCGCCAGCGTGTCCCGTGCGTGTTCGGCGCTGCGTGCGTAATGCATGCACAGCGCGGCGAAGATCTGGAAGCCGGCGAAGATCAACACCGACATCAGCGGCGCGCCGAAGCCGGCGATGTGCTTGAGGATCAGATAGTAGATCGTGTCGACGACGACCAGCGCCACGGTTGCCGCGCGCGGCGACCAGTCCGAGAACACCACGCCGACCCAGATCACCAGCAGCACCGGTGCGGTGCCGGGCTTGGGATCGAGTGCGATGAGTGCCAGCGCCACCACCGGCAGCGCGGCGATCACCAGGTGTTCAATCCGCCGCAGTCGCGGCGGCCACACCGACAGCGACAGGAATCCGAGCGAGAACAGTCCCAGCAGCATCCAGGCCGTCGCCTGGCGCGCCGGGTCGACGTAGCGCATCGAGAACGCCACTGCGCCCAGCGTCAGCAGCGCGGCGAGATTGAGCGGTTCGAGCAGACGACGGGGCTTGACCATGGCGCCATGCTGCAAGTGGTCGCCGGCGGCGGCAATGGGCGCACTGCAGAAAGTGACTTCCGGCACTGCGGACACCGGCAGCGGGCACGCGCGGCGCACCTGCGCGCCGGCAGCCCGGAGATCGAAGCCTTCCCCCGCATGTGGGGAAGGCGCGGATCTTTGCGACGTGCGCGACGCGCGATCAGCCGCGGCTGACCGCCGCGACCGCTTCGGCCACGTAGTCGAGCGTCTTCAGGCTCAACGCGGCCACGCAGATGCGACCGGTGCCGACGGCGTAGATGCCGAACTCGTCGCGGAGGCGGTCGACCTGGGCGCGGCTCAGGCCCGAGTACGAAAACATGCCCGCCTGGTCGGCGATGAACGCGAACTCCGGAGCGCCATTGGCTGCAAGCTTCTCCACCAGGCCGCCGCGCAGTGCATGGATACGCTCGCGCATCCGGCCCAGTTCGGTTTCCCAGCGCGCACGCAGCTCGGGGCTGCCGAGCACACCGGCGACGAGGGCGGCGCCGTGGGTCGACGGGCTGGAGTAGTTCGCCCGGATGATGCGCTTGATCTGCGACTGCACCGCGCGGCTCTGCTCGGCGCTGGCCGACACCACCGTCAATGCGCCGACGCGCTCGCCGTAGAGCGAGAACGACTTGGAATACGAACTGGCGACGACGAACTCGGCGATGTCCGATTCGGCGAGCAGGCGCACGGCCGCCGCGTCGGCATCGATGCCGCGGTCGAAGCCCTGGTAGGCCATGTCGATGAAGGGGAACAGACCGCGCTCGCCCAGCACCTCGATCACCTGGCGCCACTGCGCGTCGGTGAGATCGGCGCCGGTGGGGTTGTGGCAGCAGGCGTGCAGCAGCACGACCGTGCCGGCGTCGAGCGTGCGCAGGTCGGCGAGCATGCCGTCGAAATCGACCCCGTGCGTGGTCGCGTCGAAGTAGGTGTAATCGACAACCTTGAAACCGACGTTGCCGAACACCGCGCGATGGTTTTCCCAGCTCGGGTTGCTGATGGCGATGGTCGCGTGCGGCAGCAGCAGCTTCAGCAGGTCGGCGCCGGTGCGCAGCGCACCGCTGCCGCCGACGGTCTGGGTGGTCGCGACGCGGCCAGCGGCCAGCAGCGGCGACTCCGCGCCGAACAGCAGCTCGCGCGTGGCACGGGTGTAATCGGGCATACCGTCGATCGGCAGATAACCGCGCGGCCTGGCCTCCGCCGCCAGTCGTTGCTCGACCTCGCGGACCGCGTCCAGCACCGGAATGCGGCCGGTCTCGTCGTAGTAGATGCCCACGCCGAGGTTGACCTTGGTGGTGCGCGGATCGGCGTTGTAGGCCTCGGACAGACCGAGGATGGGATCACCGGGGACGAGTTCGACGTTCGCGAAAAAGGAGGACACGGGAGACTGCCTTGCACGACGGAGGGAGGGCGCCGGTCGCGCGTGTCGCCGGCGACCAAACCCGCCCAGAATACCGGCCCCCGTGCAGCGGCGCGATCCTCGCCGTGGGACAGCCATGGCCTTTGGCGCGACAATGCCGGTCTCCCCGACGCCAAGGACCGCCCGCGCATGCCCAGCATTTCCCTGACCCGCCATCTGATCGAGGAACAGCGCTCGGGCCACGTGACCCCGGATCTGCGGCTGCTGCTGGAAGTCGTGGCGCGCGCCTGCAAGCGGATCTCGGTGGCCGTGGGCAAGGGGGCGCTGGGCGATGTGCTGGGCGAGGCCGCGGCCGCCGGTGGCGGCGACAGCATCAACGTGCAGGGCGAGGCGCAGAAGAAGCTCGACGTGATCAGCAACGAGATCCTGCTCGAGGCCAACGCCTGGGGCGGCCATCTGGCGGCGTGCGCGTCGGAGGAAATGGAACACTCGCAGCAGATCCCGGACGCGTTCCCGCGCGGCAACTACCTGCTGGTGTTCGATCCCCTCGACGGCAGCTCCAACATCGACATCAACGCCAGTGTCGGCACGATCTTCTCGGTGCTGCGCTGCCCGGAAGGCGTCAGCGCCGCGCAGGACCACGACTTCCTGCAGGCCGGCAGCACCCAGGTCGCCGCCGGCTACTGCCTGTACGGCCCGAGCACCATGCTGGTGCTGACCATCGGCCACGGCACGCATGCGTTCACGCTGGACCGCGAGCAGGGCTCGTTCGTGCTGACGACGGGCCACATGCGCATTCCGGAACAGACCCGTGAATTCGCGATCAACATGTCCAACCAGCGCCACTGGGAGGCGCCGACGCAGGCCTACGTGAACGATCTGCTGGCCGGCCGCGACGGCCCGCGCGGCCAGGACTTCAACATGCGCTGGGTCGCGGCGATGGTCGGCGACGTGCATCGCATCCTGAGCCGCGGCGGCATCTTCATCTATCCCTGGGACCGCAAGGACCCGTCCAAGCCCGGCAAGCTGCGGCTGATGTACGAAGCGAATCCGATGGCGATGCTGGTCGAACAGGCCGGCGGCGCGGCGACCAATGGCCGGACGCGCATTCTCGACATCGCCCCGACCTCGCTGCACCAGCGCGTGCCGGTGTTCCTGGGCTCCAAGGACGAAGTGGAGACCGCGACCCGCTATCACCTGCAGCACGACACCAGCGCGGCATGAGCACGCCCGCCGATTTCATCGAAGTCACGCCCGGCGCGCTGTCCGCCGAGGCCTGCGCGGCAATCGTCGCGCGGCTGCGGGCCAGCCAGGATCTGCGTGCCGGCGAGATCGGCGGCGGCGTGTATCCCGACCTCAAGCGCAGCCGCGACCTGTCGATCAGCACTCGCCCCGACTGGGCCGACGTGGTGCAACAGCTCAATGTCGCCGTGCATGGCGGCCTGATGGCCTACCTGCGCAGGTACCCGCAGACCCTGATCGCCCCGCTGATGCTGCAGCAGCCCGGCGCCGATGGCGCCCTGCGCCGGCTCGAAGCCGACGATTTCCAGTCGATGGATGACAAGCGCCTCGGCGGCCTGCTGCAGACCTGCCTGCGCCCGGGCACGATCAACCTGCAGTGGTACGCCGCCGGCGAGGGCGGTTACCCCTACTGGCATTGCGAGTTGTATCCGCGCGATGCCGGCGGCGAGACCCTGCACCGCCATCTGCTGTGGACGATCTATCTCAACGACGGTTTCGACGCCGGCGAAACCGAATTCCTGTTCCAGCAGCGGAAGGTCGCCCCGCGCGTCGGCGATCTGTTGATCGCGCCCACCGCGTTCACGCACACGCATCGCGGCAACCGGCCGCAGAACGGCGACAAGTTCATCGCGACGAGCTGGATCCTGTTCCAGCGGGCGGAGACGTTGTACGGGGGTGGCTGAGGCGCTTCTGCGCCTGTTCTTCCGGCGTGTTCCGCCGTGTATGTCTACCCGCGAGCACAGCGCGCCTCTCCCACTGAGGGAGAGCCTGCACCGGATCTGATTCCGGATCGATGCGTGCGTCGCACGGATCCTGACCCAAGCACCTCTCCCTCCGGGAGAGGTCGATGCGCGTAGCGCATCGGGTGAGGGGTGCTTTCGCTCGGCTCCTGCTTTCACTGTTGCTGTTGCTTTTGCTTTCCGGCTCTTGATCTGAAATCGAGCCGTAGAGCGAGCCGAGCACCGGAGCCTGGCGTGGCCGAAGAGCAGCCCATGTCTGAGCGCAGCGCGTTTGGGCTGCGTGCCGCGTCAGGCGAGGAGCGGAGGGGACCGATGCGGCTTCATCGCATCGGCTCGCGTCCGGCGAAGACGGTTTTGCTTACTTTTGCCAAGACAAAAGTAAGCCGCGCGACAGCGCGGAAGCCCTGTCTTTGATCTTCGCTCCTGCGTTTGATTCTTTACTTGCCTGAAACAGCGAAGTCGTAAAGCGACGAGCGAAGAGCCCCAAGCAAGTGCAGGGCTTTCGCCCGCTGCGCGTGCGAGTCCCTTTTGGATGGACCCAAAAGGAACCCAAAGGTCCCTTCGCCGGACGCGATCCGCCGCGATACAGCCGCGGCGGTCCCCTGCGCTTCTCGGTCGACGGGGCACGCAGCCCAAACTCGCTGCGCTCAGACATGGGCTGCTCTTCGACCCCGCCGCCCTGC
>Ga0160445_100229_pt1 | contig 40847 bp, 36 predicted proteins | sample HID1972M_E1MG_FD_108215 | JGI IMG/M metagenome (GOLD analysis project Ga0160445, IMG submission 108215) | Enriched pill bug-associated microbial communities from UW Madison campus, WI, USA - HID1972M_E1 MG | ecosystem: Host-associated > Arthropoda: Insects > Digestive system > Unclassified ... | reverse complement strand
TTTGTACAAAAATTCATACCTATAATTTATGGCAATTCGTTTAAATACAATCGAAGAAGCGATTGAAGATATAAAAGCCGGAAAAGTAATCATCGTTGTAGATGATGAAGACCGCGAAAATGAAGGAGATTTCATTACTGCCGCTGCGAATGCAACTCCTGAAGTTATTAACTTCATGGCAACTCATGGGCGTGGATTAATCTGTGCACCATTAACCGAAGAACGCTGTGATGAACTGCAACTCGATTTAATGGTAGGCAAGAATACAGCTGCCTATGAAACGAATTTTACCGTTTCTATCGACTTGGTTGGCCATGGTTGTACAACAGGAATTTCAGCATCCGATCGTTCGAAAACAATTTTAGCGTTAATCAATCGTGAAACAGAACCTGAAGAACTAGGACGTCCTGGCCATATTTTTCCTTTACGTGCAAAAGACGGAGGCGTATTACGCCGTACAGGCCATACGGAAGCGGCCGTAGATTTAGCACGACTTGCAGGCTTTGAACCTGCAGGGGTATTAGTGGAAATTTTGAAAGAGGACGGTGAAATGGCGCGTCTCCCGGACTTAGTGCCAATTGCTAAAAAATTTGATCTGAAGATTATTTCTATTAAAGACTTAATAGAATACAGATTGGATAAGGACTCTTTGATCACGAAAGAAGTTTCTGTTAAGCTGCCAACAGCGTGGGGCGATTTTGAGCTTTCGGCTTATACTCAAAAAAATACTGGCGAGCAACATGTAGCTTTAATAAAAGGTTCTTGGGAACCAGGCGAGCCCATTTTAGTAAGAGTGCATAGCTCTTGTATTACCGGTGATATCTTTGGCTCCTGCCGATGCGACTGCGGTGCTCAATTACATGCAGCTATGGAAATGATTGAAAAAACAGGCAAAGGTGTTATTGTATATATGAACCAGGAAGGCAGAGGTATTGGTCTAATTAATAAACTTCTTGCATATAACCTTCAAGAGAATGGATTAGATACCGTTGATGCAAATCTAGCACTAGGTTTTAAGGCTGATCAACGCGATTATGGAATCGGCGCTCAGATTCTCCGAAACTTAGGCGTTACTAAAATGCGTTTAATGACTAATAACCCTAAAAAAAGAGCAGGAATGATAGGTTACGGCTTAGAAGTGGTAGAGAATGTTCCAATCGAAATTCAATCCAATAAACATAATGAACTGTATCTACGCGCGAAACGTGATAAGCTTGGCCACACGATCATGAAAAATATTTAAGTAACTAAAACAAATGCCTATCGTTTCTCCTTATAGCTTTAATGAATTAATATTTTTTCACTAAAAAATTACATTATGAAAGCAAAAATCTATTCCTTGTTAACAGTTCTCTTGTTAGCGTTTACATTTAGTTCTTCTGTATCTGCAGCTACTGTTGCTGACAAACCGACTAAGAATTACTCAGATGAAGAGATCACGATGCGCATGAACGAGATGCGTGAACGTGTTAAAGAAATTAAAGACCTGAATAAATCAGAATTAACCAGCAAAGAAAAAAAGGAGCTTCGCAAAGAATTACGTGAAATGAATAAAGAAGCTAGAGCATTTGGACAAAGGGGGGTTTATCTTTCAGTAGGAGCAATTATCATTATTATTTTATTACTTATTTTAATTCTTTAAAATTCTTATTTTAATTTCTAAGGGAAGCCAAAAGCTTCCCTTTTTTTTGCATTATAAAAACAAGCCTACAATCTTTTTTGTCGGTAGTTTTTTGTAAAATTGCTAGGAGTTTGCCAATGCTATAAATCTCACTCATTTTTTAAATTTTGTATGATACTGATTGTAGATGATAAACCTGAAAATCTCGTTTCATTACGAGGTTTTTTAGAACATAATAACTTTGAAGTTGAAGAAGCGTCTTCAGGAGAAGAAGCGCTCCGGAAAGTCTTAAAGAAGATTTATTCATTAATAATTCTCGATGTTCAAATGCCTGGAATGGATGGCTTCGAAGTAGCAGAAACCATATTAGATTATAGCAAAGCAAAAGACACTCCCATATTATTCCTATCGGCTGTAAATATTGATAAAGAATTTATTACCCGTGGCTACCAATCGGGTGCTGTAGATTATATAACCAAGCCCTTTGATCCAGATATTTTATTACTAAAAGTTAAAACGTTTAATCGCTTATTTGAACAAACCAACCAATTAAAACAAGTTCAAAAATCATTAAAAAGAGAAATTGAACATAGAAAAGATCTTGAAAAGAAGAAAGACGAATTCATAAGCATCGCAAGCCATGAGTTAAAAACTCCCTTAACAAGTATGCGGGGCTATATCCAACTTCTTGAACGTTTAATTAATAAGGAAAACAATAAAGATCTTAAAATCTACATTTCAAAAGTTAGTTCGCAAATCAACAAACTGGGTGATTTAGTTTCAGACTTATTGGATATATCCAATATGGAAAGTGGAAAAATGAAATTAAATATCCGTCCTTTTTCCTTCGAAGATATGCTGAACAATTCGGTTGATAATATTCAACAAATCTTTCCTAACCACATCATAGTAAGGAAGGGCTCTGCTAATATCATCTATCCAGGGGATGAAATGCGTCTTGAACAAGTAATTGTTAATTACCTTACGAATGCAATTAAATACTCTCCTGATAAACTTGAAATAGAAATAGAGTCAATTGTAGATGAAAATTGGCTGGAAGTACGTGTCACAGATCATGGTATCGGCATTTCAAAAGAGCTTCAAGAGCAACTCTTTGAAAAATTTTTCCGCGTGGAAGAATCCTCAAATCGCTTTCAGGGTTTAGGAATCGGGCTTTTTATATGCCAAGAAATTATTCAACGCCATGGTGGTATTTGTGGTGTAGAGAGTAAATTAGGAGAAGGATCTACATTCTTTTTTAAATTACCCTTAAAAAAGGTATTCGTCACTTAAATACATTCAGATTATAATCCAAGCCTCCTTGAACGCAAAAAAAAGTAGTAAAAAACAAAGTTAGGTAGCATTCATAAATACCATTGAAAGCAAACTAAGTATTAATAATTTATTTCAAATGAAAAAAGTATTCAACCGAATTCCTTTAAATTTAAAACTAGTTTTAAGCGCTATAATTCCACTGCTCGCTTTAGTCTATTACTTCTATATAATCCAACAAGAAAGAAATGTTAAAATAGCTACAACTGAAAACTTTATAAGTCGTTTAAATACTGCCGTAGCTATAAGCAATTTAGCCGATCAATTACAGCAAGAACGTCGTTTTAGTTTGAGCTATTTATTAAGAAGAGAAAGTGAAAACAATCTGATCGAGCAACGAAAGAAAGTAAGTTTAGCTTTTACAGAATTGGAGAACTTATCTGAAGACGGATTTAGCGAACAGTTCAGAAAAATGACTTTTCTTGATGAATTACAAAACTGGAGAAAGGAAGTTGACAGTTATGAAATCTCAGCCAATGATGTACTATTAAACTACCAATTATTACTCGAGCGTTTACAGTCAAATATTGACATACAAACCGACAATCCGATTATTATCCAGACATCGGGAGATAAGCTTGATGCAAGTTCGGCTTTATCAAAAATGGCAAATTTTATTGCATTGATGCGTTTGAATATCTATTTAAACCTAACTCAAAATGCTTCTGTATCTACTACATTAACTGACTTCCAAAAAAGCTACAGTTTATTTAAATCTTATGAATATGAATTACTCACGAATAGAAATAATGAAATAATCAACAAATTCAATAAATTAAGAAAGGGAAGCGGACTTGAACCTACATTGAAGTTTTTCGATGCCATTGCAAAGACCCAACGTATTGACAACACCTATGATGCTGAAGATTGGTGGCGAATTTCTGCAGCAGGAATGGATGAATTAAAGGCAATGCATCAAAATTTACTTAAAGATGCGCAAAATGATGCCACACATACCTATGAAGCTAGTATCCGGGAACAGCAAAATCTTCTAATTTTTCTAATTGCGTTCACTCTTTTGATCTTGATCATTATATTTTTCGCGATCCGATCAACTACCGAACAAATTAATGAATTAAAAGAAAATGCGGAAAAAATGGCACTTGGTGAAACCGGTATTCAATTACCAAAGTACCCTAATGATGCACTTGGTAATTTGGCACGTTCCTTTATTCAAATTGATCACAATAATAAAAAGATAACGATAGCTGCATCAGAAATAGGAAAGAACAATTTCGATACACCCTTTACCGCACGCGGAAAAAAGGATGAGTTAGGTCTAGCTATTTTGAAAATGAGAAAATCCCTTAAGGACTTTTCTCTTTCCAAGGAGAATGAAATTTGGATTCAAACCGGCCTATCAACCATTAATAGTGTTTTGATAGGCAGAAAAAACCTTGATGAAACTTGCAATGCGGTATTGGCATCTATGGTGAATTACTTAGATGGAGATGTGGGTACATTTTATCTTCATAATTATACCGATATATTAGAATTGCAATGCAGCCACGCGACAATCGACAGTAATCTTATCCCTAAAATAATTCGTTTGGGTCAAAATCGCCTAGGAAATGTTGCGCAAAATATGGAGCCTATACTATTAGACAATGTTCCGGATGATTATTTGGCGATTGGAAGCAGTACAGGGAAATCTCAACCTGCTCATTTATTATTAATTCCTCTTGTACAGAACGGTCAAGTTGAAGGTGTTATGGAAATAGCTTCTTTTACACCTTTTAATCCGGTAACAAAAGAATTTGTTAAGCAGGTAGCAGTAAACATTGCCAGTACTATCCAAAGCATGAAATCAAGGGTTCGCTTACAAGAATTATTAGAAGAAACCCAAACTCAAACAGAAGAACTTCAAACCCAACATAGTGAACTGGAAAATCTCAATACAGAATTAGAAGCTCAAACTCAAAAGCTTCAGGCTTCTGAGGAAGAATTAAAGGTTCAGCAGGAAGAATTATTACAAGCGAATCAAGAGTTAGAAGAACGCAGCAATTTATTGGAGGATCGAAATCATATCATTATTGAGAGAAATTTGGATATCCAGAAGAAAGCTGAGGAATTGGAAATGAGCACCCGCTATAAATCTGAGTTTCTGGCGAACATGTCGCATGAACTTAGAACCCCATTAAATTCCATTTTGCTCCTTTCCCGATTATTAAGTGAAAATGGAACCAAAAACCTGTCAAAGGACCAAATCGAATATGCCGAAGTTATACAAACTTCAGGCAAAGGGTTATTGTCTTTGATTGATGAAATTTTAGATTTATCAAAAATCGAAGCAGGAAAAATGATCGTTGAATTTAAATCGGAGAACATTGATGAAATCATATCGGGAATGCGTTCCTTATTTAGTGAGATGGCTAAAGAAAAGCACTTAGATCTTCAATTATCTGTCAGCGGAAATGCACCACGTTTTATCAATACCGATCGTTCACGATTAGAGCAAATCTTAAAGAATTTATTATCCAATGCGCTGAAATTCACAACGAAAGGACATATCCAATTACGTATAGAACCAGACCTCAATAATCCTGATTTTATAACAATTATTGTAAAAGATACAGGAATAGGAATAGCACCCGAAAAGCAGGAGCATATATTTGGGGCATTTCAGCAGGCAGATGGCTCAACCCGTAGAAAATATGGAGGGACTGGTTTAGGCCTTGCAATAAGCAGAGAGTTAGCCAAATTATTAGGAGGAAATCTTTCTTTAAAAAGCAAGGTAAACGTGGGTAGTGAGTTTACGTTAACTATCCCGGTTGACATAAGTAAGGTTTCTGAAACAGCAAAAGAAGTCAGTTCTCCAAAAATCGAAATAAAACCACTTCCGAATGTTATTGAAATTAAAAATGAGGAGAAAGAAAGAACTTTCCTAACTTCGGTAATTCCAGCTGATATACCAGATGACCGGGATAAAATCCAGAAAGGTGATAATATCATTCTTATCATTGAAGATGACCCTTCCTTTGCAAAATCCTTACTTTCTTTTACAAGAAAGAAAGGTTATAAAGGACTTGTTGCAGTGCGTGGTGATTATGGAATAGAGATGGCTTTTAAATATAACCCTCAAGCCATTTTACTTGATTTGCAACTGCCCATCAAGGATGGTTGGCAAGTTATGCAGGAATTAAAAGAAAACCCTGTAACACGCCATATACCTGTTCATATGATGTCTTCCTATGAAATAAAAAAAGAAAGCTTAAGAAAAGGGGCGATTGATTTCATTAATAAGCCAGTTGCCTTTGAGCAAATGAATGAAATATTTATTAAACTGGAAAAAGCTTTGGCTAAGGGTCCAAAAAAAGTTTTAATTATTGAAGAAAACCCAAAACATGCTCAGGCACTCGCTCAATACCTGGATAGCTTCAATGTAAAAGCGGAAATCAAAGAAAATATTGAAGAAGGAGTTTACGCTCTTCAAAACAGTGAAATAGACTGCGTTATCTTGGATATGGGTCTTCCAGATGAAGTTGGATACAAAACACTTGAAACAGTTAAGGACAACCCTGGATTAGAGAATTTACCAATAATAATATTTACGGGGAAAAACCTATCTCGGATAGAGGAGCAAAAGATTAAACAATATGCAGATTCCATTGTCGTAAAAACAGCACACTCTTATCAACGCATATTAGATGAAGTTACTCTGTTTCTTCATTTAATTGAAGAAAACAAAGTAATTGAAGGAAAAACAAAACTATCTTCAAAAACGGGGCGGTTCAATGAAATTCTCGAAGGCAAAACCGTATTGATCGCAGATGATGATATTCGAAATATATTCTCACTTACTAAAGCATTAGAACATCATAATATGAAAGTCCTTTCCGCAAGTGATGGAAAAGAGGCTTTAGAAGTCCTTGAAGCAAATAAAGATGATGTTGATATTATTTTAATGGATATGATGATGCCTGAAATGGATGGCTATGAAACTACCACTCGAATCCGTAAGGATTTAAAAATGGTTAATATGCCCATTTTGGCCGTTACCGCGAAGGCAATGATTGGTGATCGTGAAAAATGTATTCGTGCCGGAGCATCCGATTATATATCTAAACCTGTAGACATTGACCAGTTAGTTTCCTTATTACGAGTATGGCTTTATAATTAATAAATTCTAGACTTTTAATTTCATCATGAAATCACAAATATTAGTCGTTGACGACGATTCAAAAAACATTTTCGCCTTATGTGCTGTACTCCAATCCAGGGGTTTTATATGTGTTTCTGCTCAATCTGCAAGAGAAGGCTTAGAGCATTTATTGGAAAACAAAGAAATTGGCATAGTTTTAATGGATATGATGATGCCAGACATGGATGGCTATGAAGCAATCAATCAGATAAAAGCTGAAAAGGGAATAGAACAGGTTCCCATCATAGCAGTTACAGCCCAAGCAATGTCTGGCGACAAAGAAAAGTGTTTGGCGGCAGGAGCATCGGATTACCTTTCAAAGCCGGTTGACATTGATCTGTTAATAACGAAAATTAACCACTATTTGAGTGATGGACTCACAGACAGTTAGAGATGAAGATGTTGAGCTTTTATTAAGAGACTTACACCAAAAGCACGGCTATGATTTTTCCGATTATAGCCATGCTTCTATGAAAAGAAGATTAAATAGACTCGTAGCCATTGATAAATTTCCCAGCTTTGCAGAAATGCGCTATCGTTTAATTCACGATGAATTCTATTTAAGACGTTTTATTGAAGAAATCACGGTAAATGTTACTGAAATGTTTCGTGATCCTGATTTTTTCAAATACCTCCGGCAACATATTATACCTACGCTTGGAACCTATCCCTTTATTAGAATATGGATAGCTGGATGTGCATCAGGCGAAGAAGCTTATTCTATGGCTATTTTATTAAAAGAAGCAAATCTTTTAGATAAAAGCATCATTTATGCTACAGATTTAAATCCCAGAGTACTTGAAAAAGCAAAATCAGGCATATTTCCCTTAAAACTAATTAAACAGTATTCAGAAAATTATTTATCAAGCGGTGGATACGAAGACTTCTCATCGTATTACTCTGCTAAATACGACGTTGTAATTTTCAATGAGGTACTTCGAAAGAAAATAGTTTTTTCAACACATAATTTAGTTTCAGACTCCTCATTCAATTCATTTCAGCTGATATTGTGCCGGAATGTATTGATTTATTTTAATGTTCACTTACAAAGCCGAGTATTTGATCTGATCGATAAAAGTTTAGATAATTTAGGTTTTTTGGCTTTAGGAACTAAGGAAACCTTACGTTTTGCCGATATCTCGCCTAAATACAAACAAGTTGACCCAAAAGAAAAGATTTGGAGGAAACATGATAACTGATTTAATTACAATAGGTGGATCAGCAGGCAGTTTACAGGTCGTTCTTGAAATTCTACCTCATCTCAACGCGGATTTACAAACTGCTATTGTTATCATATTCCACAGAAAAACAACTCCAAACCCAGAAATGCTTATTGAACTTCTGAATGCAAAAAGTACTTTAAAAGTAAAAGAAGCGGAAGACAAAGAAAAAATAAAACCCGGGTTTATTTATATCGCTCCAGCCGATTATCATCTGTTTTTAGAAAAAGATCATTCTTTCTCATTGGATAGCTCAGAAAAGATCAATTTCTCAAGGCCAAGTATTGACCTTACTTTTTTCACCGCCGCAGATGTTTATAAAGATAAACTAATTGGTATCTTATTATCGGGCGCAAATTCTGATGGAGTACATGGACTTGAAACCATCCAGAAGCAGGGTGGCTATTGTATAGCTCAAGACCCACAAACTTCACAAGTTTCATATATGCCAGCACAAGCAATCACTAAAAAGGTTGTTGACCTTATTGCAAACCCTTCAGAAATTGCAAGCCTAATTAATAATTGTAGGCCATCTCCTTCCTTTTGATTAATTATACGATAGATCGAGGATTATATGGGCTTCTTACAATTAATAGATTAACAAATTCTTAAAATTTCTTATGTTTGTGCTGAAAAATTTCAAGCATTACCACTCTACATGTTGAAACTCGATGAGATAAAGAGACCCATTGCTGAACAACTTGATTTATTTGAAGGCAAGTTTAAACAATCAATGCAGAGTTCTGTTCCACTTTTGGATCGAATTACGCATTATATCGTTAAAAGGAAGGGAAAGCAGATTAGACCCATGTTCGTATTTTTTGCGGCCGGAAACTGCGGACTTATCAACGATAGTACACACCGTGGCGCTGCCTTAGTTGAATTATTGCATACAGCAACCTTGGTTCATGACGATGTTGTAGATAATTCCAATGAAAGAAGAGGGTTCTTTTCCGTGAATGCACTTTGGAAAAACAAGGTTGCCGTGCTTGTTGGTGATTTTTTATTAGCAAAAGGACTTTCCTTATCTATCCGGAATAACGATTTCAAATTACTTAAGATCGTTTCCGAAGCAATGGAACAAATGAGTGAAGGAGAATTGCTTCAAATGGAAAAAGCACGCCGTTTAGATATCGATGAGGCAGTTTACTTTGAAGTTATTCGTAAGAAAACGGCTTCTTTGATCGCTTCATGTTGCGCTTGTGGGGCCGCATCGGCTACCACCGATGACGATGTAATTCAAAGAATGCATGAACTTGGCGAAAAAATTGGTATTGCATTCCAAATTAAAGATGATTTGTTTGATTTTGGAATAGATGATATTGGCAAGCCCGTTGGGAATGATATTAAAGAAAAGAAACTTACTCTTCCGTTAATTTATGCTTTAAAGCAAACTAAAAAATCTGAAAAGCGTTATTTTATTAATTTGGTTAAAAATCATAGTGAAGATTCAAAGAAAGTAAAAGAGGTAATAGATTTCGTAAAACATAGCGGTGGCATGCAATATGCGCAAGAAAAAATGTTAGAATATCAAAATCAAGCTTTTGAGATATTAAATACTTTTCCAGAAAGTGAATACCGAACAGGACTACAGCAATTAGTACAATTTACAACAGAGCGTAAAAAATAAAAGATGAATCCTTCCTTTCTAACACATGAATTTTTATTTTTTGGTGGTTTTTTAATTTTTATAGCTTTAATGCTTGCGATTGATTTAGGTATCTTCAATAAAAAAAATGAAGCCATAAGTTTTAAATCCGCAGCAATAATGAGTGCAATTTGGGTAACATTTGCACTTGTATTTTATGTTATTCTTCGAATATGGGGGAATGAATTACATAATGTTCAAGACTTTGATACCTTAGTAACAGTTACTAAAAATCATATGCACAATATCCAGCTCATTCCAAATGATCTGGAAGCAAGTATAAGGATTTACAACAATAACCTTGCTCTTGAATATCTTACTGGTTATGTTGTTGAATACGCCTTATCGGTTGACAATATTTTTGTAATGGTATTAATATTCAGTTCGTTTGGTGTAGATCCTAAACACTATCACCGTGTGCTGGTTTGGGGAATATTGGGTGCTTTGGTCTTCCGTTTTATTTTTATCTTCTTAGGAGCCGCATTAATTAGTCGCTTTGATTGGATTTTATACATCTTCGGGATTTTTCTTGTTTATACAGGCATCATGATGTTTATCAAAAGAAACGAAGAAGAAACAATGGATCCTCAGGAAAATCGGATTGTACGTTTTGCATCTAAGCATTTTTCAGTAACACCCAATTTTATTGAAGACCGGTTCTTTCATAAAATCAATGGCAAAAAATTTATTACTCCGCTATTTTTAGTTCTATTGATGATCGAATCAACGGATATCATTTTCGCGGTTGATTCTATACCCGCTATTTTCTCAGTAACTCAAGACCCCTATATTGTATTTTTTTCTAATATATTTGCCATATTAGGATTAAGATCAATGTTCTTTTTACTTGTTAATGTTATCCATAAATTCCACTATTTAAAAGCCGGATTGGCTTTTTTACTGGTATTTATTGGAGCCAAAATGCTGCTGCATACTCCATTGGAAAATATCGGTTTTACAACCGCGCATTCATTAATCGTTATTGTTGGAATTTTAGCCGGCAGTGTAATCTTATCACTTATCTTTCCTAAAAAGAATATTTCAGCATAAAATTAGGACTGCTGTACGCAGTATTAATAATTAGGGGTTTGAGTTCATCATTTTTAAGATGGCATCGATAAAAACCCGATCGTTAGAAAGCCGTGGAACCTTATTTTGTCCACCTAGCTTTCCTCGCTCTTTCATCCAGTTATAAAATAACCCTTCTTCTGCTACATGTACAATAGGATCTTTCAATGCTAAATTATTAAAGCGTTTCGCATCATAATCCGAATTGATTTGCCTTAATGTATTGTCCATTACTTTAAAAAAGTAGGAAACGTTATCCGGATATTTTTCAAATTCTACAATCCACTCATGGGCCCCAGCTTCATTATCTTGAAAATAAACTGGTCCGGCCGTAAAATCCTTAACAATTGCACCGGTTTCCTTACATGCTGCCCGAATCGCATCTTCAGCATTGTCTACAATAAGCTCTTCGCCAAATGTATTGATGTACTGTTTAGTTCTTCCACTCACCTGGATGCGATAAGGGCTCAGATTAGTAAACTTAACCGTATCACCTATCATATAGCGCCATAAACCTGCATTTGTTGAAATAATTATTGCATAGTTCTTTCCCAATTCTACCTCACTCAAGTCTAAAGTCTTTGGATGTTCATCAAATAAATTTTCCATGGGAAGAAATTCATAATAAATTCCATAGTCTAACATTAAAAGCATTTCATCAGAATCTGGCAGATCCTGAATAGCAAAATAACCTTCAGAAGCATTATAATTTTCCATATAATACATATTCTCGGAAGGTATTAATTGTTTGAATTGCTCACGATAGGGTTTAAAACTTACACCACCATGAAAGTAGAACTCCAGATTAGGCCATATTTCCAGTAAATTGGATTTACCTGAAATCTCTAATATACGTTTGGCCAATACCACGTTCCATGTAGGGACGCCGGAAAGACTGGTAATATTTTCTTTTAAAGATAAATTGGCAATTTTTTCTATTTTCTCTTCAAAATTCGGGTTCAAGGTTAATTCAATATCAGGGAAACGGTGATATTCTGCCCAGAAGGGTAAATTTTGTACAATAATAGCTGATAAATCGCCAGAAGAGGTTTTACCTAAAGCATTAATTTGATGGCTTCCACCTAAAACTAATCCTTTGCCCTCAAAAACATTATTATCGGGGCGGTTATGACAGTAAATACTTATTAAATCTTTTCCGCCAGTATAATGACAGTCCTCTAGCGCTTCCTGGCTAACCGGAATGAATTTGCTTCGATCAGATGTGGTTCCAGAGGATTTAGCAAACCATTTAATTGTGGAGGGCCATAATATATTCTGTTCACCATTTAGCATTCGTTCAATATAGGGCTTTAAAGTATCATATGTTTGAATGGGCACCCGCTCTTTAAATGTTTTAGGAGTAGAAATAGATTCATAGTCATATCTCTTTCCCCATTCAGTAGCTTGAGCAGTAGCTATTAAGTCATGGAGCCATTCTTCCTGAACTTCATTTGGATATTTTTTAAAGAGCTCAATTTGATGCATGCGCTTTTTCATTATCCACTTCAGAATCGAATTAACAATTGCCATATTTCCCTTATCTAACGTTTCTTAATCTTCAACTCAAAATGTTGACCGAGATAATAGGTTCGCGCCATTTCATTTACTGCAATCTCCTGTGGCGTACCGGTTAACATAATTCGCCCTTCAGTTAATAAATAGGCACGATCGGTAATCGATAGGGTTTCTTGAACATTGTGGTCGGTAATCAAAATACCAATGTTTCGAAGTTTTAATTTATAAACGATTGTCTGAATTTCTTCAACTGCAATAGGGTCTACACCTGCAAAAGGCTCATCTAATAAAATAAAGTTGGGATTGGCTGCCAAAGCACGGGCAATTTCCGTACGTCTTCTCTCGCCTCCCGAAAGCAAATCGCCTCTGTTTTTTCGAACTTTATTCAGGCTAAATTCATTTATTAGCTCCTCTAGCTTTGCTCTTCGTTCTTCTTTATTTTTATAATGTATTTCTAATACAGCAAGAATATTATCTTCTACCGAAAGCTTTCTAAAAACCGATGCTTCTTGTGCCAAATAACCAATTCCCTTTTGGGCTCTTCTATACATGGCATCTCCTGTAATCTCTTCATCCCCTAAGAAAACTTTCCCTTCTGTAGGTTTTATCAATCCTACAATCATATAGAAGGATGTTGTTTTCCCAGCACCATTTGGGCCAAGAAGTCCAACAATCTCTCCTTGTTCCACATGAAATGAAACGTTATCTACAACTTTGCGCTGCTTATACTTCTTTACTAAATGTTCCGCTTTTAAAATCATATTATGCGCTAATTTACCGTTTCCAATGAAAATTCAGTCATTTTAATACCCTTTATGTTTAATTGAATATTTCTTTTATCCCTCCAAACATTCTCTTCAATGGTATAACAAATATTGAACGGCATTCCTTGGTTAACCACGGAGTATAAATCTGCCAAACCAAAACCAATACAATCAAAAACCAGAGAATTTCCTTGTATAATCTTAATCTTCAAATGATTTGCACCTACTATTTCCGCCCGACCCACCAAACATACTGCCTTGCTCAAAAATATTGGGGATTCATTATGTGGACCAAAAGGAGCAAAGCGTTTTAATATCCGATGAAATTTACCATCGATTGCTGATAAGTCAAGAGTTTCATCAATAAGCAATTCCGGAGTCAATAACTCTTCAGGAATATTAGCAGCCACTACCTCTTCAAAACGTGCTTGCAAAGCAACTACATTTTCTTCACGCATTGTTAAGCCTGCAGCATATTTATGTCCGCCAAACTGTTCAAACAGCTCACTGCACTGATCTAATGCTTCATATAAATCATAACCTATTACAGAACGTGCAGAGCCGGCAACCATACCATTAGAATGAGTTAACACGATAGTAGGACGATAATATTTTTCTGTTAAACGAGAAGCAACAATACCTATAACCCCTTTATGCCAATCTCGTTGATAAACAACAGTAGTTTTTTTACGATGCAATTCCACATTATTATCAATCATGGCTAATGCTTCTTCGGTTATTCTACTATCAAAGTCACGTCGCTGATGATTTTGTAAGTCAATCTGACTGCTGAAAATTTCAGCCTCCTTATCACTGCTTGATATTAGAAGGTAAACCGCATCTTTTGCATGCTTTATACGCCCTGCAGCGTTAATACGTGGCCCAATTTGAAAAACCAAGTCCCTTACCGTAAATTCCGCTTTATTGGTTGAATAAGCAATAAGAGCTTTTAAACCCGGACAAGGATTTGAATTAAAACGCTTCAGACCATAATGAGTAAGCACCCTGTTTTCTCCAACAATAGGAACAATATCTGATGCAATACTCACTGCAACTAAATCAAGAAACCGATATATTTTGTCATTGGGAAGACCCTTTTTCTGAGAAAAGGCCTGAACAATTTTAAATCCGATTCCACAACCTGATAATTCTTTAAATGGATATTCACAATCAATCCTTTTCGGATCTAAAACGGCCACAGCTTGTGGTAAGCTTTCACCCGGTGTATGATGATCGGCAATAATAAAATCAATCTGTTTTAAATTACTATATGCCACTTTATCGAGCGACTTAATACCACAGTCAAGTGCAATGATTAAGGAAAAACCATGCTCATAAGCATAATCAATACCTTCTGTTGAAACCCCATAACCTTCAAGATAACGGTCGGGAATATAAAAATCTATATTCGCGTAAAACTCACGAAAGAAACCATACACCAAGGCAACAGCAGTAGTACCATCAACATCATAATCCCCATAAATCAGTATCTTTTCATTATTTTCAATGGCCTTCTCAATTCTGGATACTGCTTTATCCATATCTTTCATTAGAAATGGATCATGAAGATGTTCAAGTTCAGGCCGAAAAAATTGCTTTGCCTCGTCATAACTAAAAACATTTCTTTTAGTTAACAATGCGGCTAAAACCGGACAGATATTTAAAGAGTTACAAAGTTCCTTTATCCGTTCAGGATGCAGTTGTGACATTTCTACCCATCTTTTTTGCATATATTTGTACTTACAATTCGGTAAATATACGTCATGCGAGCCGTATTAACAACGAATCAAAAATTCACTATTATGCAAGCTTATCCATTACACGAAGGATCTTACTCGGTTGGTACCGATAAAAAATTCATCCCTTTTGATCCATTAACTGATGATAAACAAGATAGGAAAGGTTCATTATTTATTCATGTACAACCTTTTCTAATTAAACATGCTAATGATTTGATTGTAATTGACACAGGCCTTGGTCAATATAATGAAGATAACCACTTAACCATTCATTCCAATATCCAAAAATTAGGATTTGACCCCGCCGATGTCACGCTCGTTTTAATGTCACACCTTCATTCAGATCATGCATCCGGTATGGCATATGAAAAAAATGGAAAATTTGAGTTGACTTTTCAAAATGCGGAATACATTATTCAACGCAGTGAGTGGGAAGAAGCCCATACTAATTCATCACCTCATTTATTGAAAATATTTGATGTCCTTCAACGAAGCGGTCAAATCCATTTTGTAGAAGGTGACGGAAAGCTGAATGATTTTATCTCTTATGAATTGAGCGGGGCACATACTAAATATCATCAGGTGTTCCATTTAAACACTGATAGTGAACATTATTTTTACGGTGGTGACGAATGGCCTGAACCTGAACAAGCTTTACGCAAATTTGCAGCTAAATACGATTATGACGGACGAAAAGCCATGGAATTAAGGGAAAGCTATGCCACTGAAGCCGCTGATAATCATTGGATCTGCCTTTTTTATCATGCGAAAGCAAATGCTATAGCCAAAATAGCTAAACAAGACGATAGCTTTAGAATAGTTCCTGTATAATTGTTAATTAATGATTATTCATTTAAGCTTACCAATTAAACTCAAGATTCTTTTCTAATGCAGGATCCAGACTATAGTAAACAGGGCATGTTCTTGCAGCTTTTTCCAAAATCATTTTTTCTTTATCTGTATAAGGTTGCTTTTTTGGAAAAGTAAAAGAAACATCTAGCCTGGCAACCCTACGCGGATCGGCAGCCATAATTTTAGTCGTCTCTAATTCTACGCCTTCTATATCAATGCCTTTATCTCGCGCTACAATACCCATAATAGTTAACATACAGCTCCCAAGGGCTGTTGCTAATAAATCAGTTGGAGAAAAAGCCTCACCCCTGCCCTGATTGTCGATGGGCGCATCGGTAATAAGTGTATTTCCTGATTGTAAATGTGTTGCTCTTGTGCGCAACTCTCCTAGGTACTCATTTTTAATTGTAGCCATATTATAATAATGATGTAATAATCGTTGTAGTTCTGAGTTTCAGTAAGCTCATTTATCACACTAAATTACAATATTATCTTTACTTTTGTAGTATGATTGAACTTCCAGTTATTTCAGCAAACCAATTGCAACGCAAACCCGATTGGCTACGTGTAAAATTACCTGTAGGAAAAGAATATCGCCACGTTCGTGGTTTGGTAGATACCCATAAACTTCATACCATCTGTGAAAGCGGTAATTGTCCGAATATGGGCGAATGCTGGGGAGCTGGAACTGCTACTTTTATGATTTTAGGCAATATCTGTACCCGCTCTTGCTCATTTTGTGCTGTAGCAACGGGAAGACCCTTAGCAGTAGATTTGGAAGAACCTAACCGCGTCGCTGAATCAGTACGTTTAATGGAAGTAAAACACTGTGTTATCACTTCTGTGGACCGGGACGATTTAAAAGATGGGGGATCAACAATTTGGGCAGAAACAATAAATGCCATCCGTCGTGAAAGTCCAGGTACTACCTTAGAAACACTACTACCCGATTTTAGAGGAATTTGGGAAAACCTGGATCGTGTATTAGCCGTCCGACCAGAGGTAGTTTCACATAACTTGGAGACCGTACGCCGCTTAACCCGTGAAGTTAGAATACAAGCTAAATATGACCGCAGTTTAGAATGCCTAAGACGCATTTCAGAAGCTGGCCTACGCACCAAATCAGGAATTATGCTAGGTTTTGGAGAAACTGAAGAGAATGTAATAGAAGCGATGACTGATTTATACAATGTTGGCGTTCATGTCTTAACCTTAGGACAATATTTACAACCTTCAAAAGCACACCATCCAGTTGTTGAATGGGTTAGCCCTGAACAGTTTAAGCACTATCAGGAAATTGGATTACAAATTGGTTTCAAATACGTTGAAAGCGGCCCTTTGGTTCGTTCTTCTTACCACGCTGAAAAGCATTTATTTGATATGCAATAAAGAAAATAATCACAAACCGGTAGTGCACATTTTGATAACACGACTTTTCACTTTTTATCAACACTGTATTTACCCGGACCAATAAAAATAAGCGCAATAAATACAACCATTAACTCCAATGGACGAGACGCAACACCCATTCCATCGCCAGCTGCCAGATGGTTAAGCATCGCTACGAGCATAGTAAATGTTAAAAATATATTTGTAGGCCGAAAAAACAACCCCAGTATCAGAAATAAACCACCGAGGGTTTCAGCAATACTTGCCATGAAACCCCAAAAAGCAGGATAGAAATCAATTCCAACATTACTCATTGCACCTCCAACTGCCTTCCACATTTCAGGTCCCCCAGCCAACTTTGGGTATCCATGGAAAAGAATAAATGCGAACCCTAACCCAATACGTAAGATCAATAATCCCGTATCTCTATATTTTCCCAATGAAGATAATAAAGCCATTTTATATGTAATTTAAAGTGATTAAATTTTCTTTAACATCCAAAGTTAACTTTTTTCCAAAAATTAACGCATTATTATTATCAATATGTCCAGCTGGAAAATCAGTAGCCACTGGATAACCATACTCTTTAACAACATCAAGGATAATTTCTTCAGTAGTAAACCCAAAGCCAGGTTCATTATCTTTCATACTTGTAAAACCTCCAACAATTAAGCCCTTTAATCCTTTCAATTTACCTGCACGCTTTAACATGCGCATCATGCGGTCAATAGAATAATAGTATTCTCCAACGTCTTCGATAAACAGAATCTTATCTGTATAATCAACTTCAGACACAGAACCTGAAATACTAACCAATATGGCTAAATTTCCCCCGGTCAATATTCCTTCAGCAGAACCAATAATATTTTCAAATTTACTTTCATAGCTGTAGGATAGGTTTTCGCCAAAAAGTGCCATTCGTAAGGTTCCCAATGAAGTTTTGGTAGCGTCAGGAATAGTTAAAGGCATTTGACCATGAATGGTTGGAATTCCAAACAAAGCCTGAATATGGCTATGTAAAACCGTAATATCGCTAAATCCGATTATCCATTTCGGATTATCAGAAAATTTAGAAAAATCAAGACAATCAATGATTCGCACCGTTCCATAACCGCCTCTAGCAGCAAAAATCGCTTTAATAGAATCATTATCTAGCATTTCCTGTAAATCATCTGCACGTATCTTATCATCCCCGGCAAATTGATAAAAAAACGAAGTAACAGATTTGCCAATCACAACTTCCAGGCCCCAAGATTCAAGAAGTTTTACGGCATCCCCCATACCTTTAGGAATATTTCCGGCGGGCGCAACGATTGCTATTTTATCGCTTTTTTTTAAAAACGGAGGCACTTTCATACGATTATAGGTTTTAGAAACCACAAATTGACTTATCTTTGCAGAATTACAAATATTGCAATAAATTCATTGTATCTATTTACAAATATTAAAACAATAATAGATTGGGAACGCAAAAAACAAAAAAATTTACGATAACCTCTGCTTTGCCTTATGCAAACGGGCCTTTACATATCGGACATTTAGCCGGAGCTTACATTCCCGCTGACATATTCGCGCGTTTTCAACGCCTTAATAAACACGATGTATTGCACGTATGCGGCTCAGATGAGCACGGTGCAGCCATTACCATTAAAGCCAAAAAAGAAGATAGTACCCCTCAGGAAATCGTTGATAAATACCATGGTCAAATTCTTGAAAGCTTCAAGAAGTTCGGAATCGCTTTTGATATCTATCACCGTACTTCTGCCCGCATTCACCATGAGCTTTCTCAGGAGTTTTTTTTAACGCTTTATAACAAAGGTGAATTTATCGAAAAGATCTCTGAACAATATTACGATGAAGAATACAATCAGTTTTTAGCCGATCGCTATATTATCGGAACTTGCCCGAATTGCCATAATGAAGGTGCCTATGGCGATCAATGTGAAAAATGCGGAACTTCCCTAAACCCTACAGATCTTATTAATCCGGTTTCTACCCTAAGCGGCAAAACTCCTGTTTTAAAGGAAACTAAACATTGGTATTTACCATTGGATAAATATCAAGGCTTTCTAGAAAAATGGTTACTGGAAGGAAAAAAAGATATTTTAAAGTCTAATGTATATGGACAATGCAGCTCCTGGTTAAAATCAGGATTACAGGCACGTTCAATGACCCGAGATTTAGATTGGGGAGTGGATGTTCCTTTAAAAGAAGCTGTAGGTAAAAAGCTTTATGTATGGTTAGATGCCCCTATTGGTTATATTTCTGCAAGCAAACAATGGGCGCTTGACAATAACCAAGATTGGGAAAAATACTGGAAAATACAGAACAAAGCAGAAGATAATTCTCACTTAATCCATTTTATAGGAAAAGATAATATTGTTTTCCATTGCATTATTTTCCCCGCTATATTAAAAGCTCACGGCGATTATATTCTGCCTGAAAACATTCCTGCAAATGAATTCTTGAATTTGGAAGGCGATAAACTTTCGACTTCCAGAAACCATGCCGTATGGCTTCATGAGTACTTAGAAGAATTTCCGGGAAAGGAAGATGAATTACGATATGTGCTAACCTCAATCTTACCTGAAACATCCGACAGTGAATTCACCTGGAAAGATTTCCAAGCACGTATTAACAATGAATTAGTAGCTATCTTCGGAAATTTCATTAACCGAGTGATGGTGCTTTCTCATAAATACTTTGACGGGAAGGTAATGGAAGGCTCTGCACTTACTGAAAGTGACAAAATCGTTTTAGAAGAACTTGCTAACTACCCTGCTAAAATAGAAAAATCCATTAACTCATACAGATTTCGGGAAGCGTTATCATATTTCATTAATGTTGCCCGCTTAGGAAATAAATACTTAGCTGATGAGGAGCCTTGGAAAGTAATCAAAACCGATGAAGAGCGTGTTAAAACCGTATTGAATGTTAGTTTGCAAATAGCATCTAACTTAGCTATTCTGGCATTGCCTTTTTTACCCCATACAGCTGAAAAACTTTTCACTATGTTAAACCAAAATCAAAAAGATTGGGATAAGGCAGGTAGAGCAGATCTTTTGGCGACAGGGCATCAATTAGGAGAAGTTCAACTTCTTTTCGAAAAAATTACTGATGAACAAGTTCAATTTCAACTGGACAAATTAGCTCAGGCTAAAATAAACAACCAACAAGCAAACTTTAAGGCAACTCCCGTAAAAGCAAATATCAGTTTTGATGATTTCTCTGCCATGGATATTCGTACTGGTAAAATTATAGCTGCAGAAAAGGTTGCTAAAACAAAAAAGCTACTGAAACTAACCATTGATACAGGTTTAGATCAACGTACGGTTGTTTCTGGAATTGCTGAATTCTATAAGCCCGAGGAAATCATCGGAAAACAAGTATCCATCCTTTTAAATCTCGAACCTCGTGCTATTAAAGGAATCCAATCTCAGGGGATGATTTTAATGGCTGAAGATAATCATGGAAAATTAAGTTTTGTAGCACCTGTTGACGAGATCGATGCAGGAAGTAACATTCGATAAAATCCGTAGAATCAAATACGCATTACTAACAATATAGCAATGCGTATTTGATTCTATTTCGTCCTGAATCGATCGATACTCCCTTTAAATACGTTGAAGTTTGTCATGGTATAATCAGAGACTAAGTCCGAATTTTCAATCGATACTCCCTACTTACTCCCTGAAGACTCCGGGAAAACTCCCTAAGCATTTAAGTTTAGTATAGAGCCAGTATTAGACAAAAGAGTAATTAAAATAATTTGTAGTAGATATTAATTATACCGTCATAATATCTTGCTCTTTAAGCTCGGCAAGTTTATCAACTTTAACAATATACCGATCGGTTATTTTTTGGATCTCGCCTTCCCCATCTTTCATTTCATCTTCTGAAACTCCTTCATTTTTCAGCTTACGAATCTGTTCGTTGCCTTCTTTACGAAGATTTCTTACTGTAATGCGGCCTTTTTCTGCTTCATCCTTTACTTTCTTAACCAAGTCTTTTCTTCTTTCTTCTGTTAGAGGAGGAATAAGCAGACGGATTACATTTCCATCGTTTTGAGGATTCAAACCAAGGTTGGAATTAACAATCGCTTTTTCAATGCCTTGTAGGATGTTTTTCTCCCAAGGTTGAATAACAAGTGTGCGTGCGTCTGGCGTATTGATCGTTGCTACTTGAGATAGCGGAGTGGCAGAGCCATAATAATCAACATAAATACCATCCAACATAGAAGGCATCGCTTTGCCAGCCCGAATCTTAGTCAATTCATTGTCTGTGAAAACTACGGCCTTTTCCATACTTTCAGCCGTACTATCAAGTTGTAATTTTATGAGGTCGTTCATGGATATATTAATTTAAATCAAAAATACTATTTTTTTTAAAACTCTTATCGCACCAAGGTTCCAACAGTTTCTCCTTGAATTAATTTCAAAAAGTTTCCTGCCTTATTCATATCAAATACAATAATGGGTAGCTTATTTTCATGACAGAGGGTAAAAGCGGTCATATCCATCACGCTTAATCCGCGATCATATATATCCTGGAAAGTTAATTCTTCAAAGCGGGTAGCTGTAGGATCTTTTAACGGGTCAGCTGTATAAATTCCATCAACTCGTGTTCCCTTTAAAACAACATCTGCATTGATCTCAATGGCACGGAGGGATGCTGCAGTATCGGTAGTAAAATAAGGATTGCCCGTTCCGGCACCAAAAATAACTACTCTGCCTTTCTCTAAATGACGAACCGCTCTTCTACGAATAAAAGGTTCACAGATTTGTTCCATTTTAATGGCTGTAAGCAAACGCGTTTTTAACCCCACTTTTTCCAAAGCATCTTGCAAAGCCATGGAATTAATAACTGTTGCAAGCATTCCCATATAATCGGCTTGTACCCTATCCATTCCAGACTTTTCAGCACTTAATCCACGATAAATATTACCACCACCAATAACTATGGCAATTTCAACGCCTTCATTATGTACATTTTTAATATCCCGGGCATACTGCGCTACTCGGTCAATATCAATTCCGTAATTTTTTTCACCCATTAGGGCTTCACCACTAAGTTTTAATAGGATGCGTTTATATTTCATTTTCTGAATGTTGAAGAAATGTTGTTATTCAGGCATCAAAGGTAAGCCATTTTTTTAAATACACCTCCTATCTTTACAAATAGGAGTGCATGTTCAAGGATTATTGCGTCTTCTTTACAGATTTAATGATTGTTCAATTAAGAAATTGCTAATAAACCAAGCTAAATTAAAATTCAGGAAAAGCTACAAATAAAGCCACACAAAAAGAAGCTGCACCATTTTATCAATGATACAGCCTCATTCTATTTAAAGGTTTAGGGTTTAAATCAATTTATTTTTCAGTAGGTATTCAGCTACTTGCACCGCATTGGTTGCTGCCCCTTTTCGTAAATTATCAGCAACTACCCATAAATTTAGTGTATTTTCTTGGGTTTCATCACGACGGATTCTACCTACAAATACTTCATCCTTTTCATGAGCATCTAATGGCATTGGATATTTCTGATTGGCAGGATCATCTACGACTGTGATTCCTTCTTGATTTGAAAGGATTTCGCGAACCTCATCCAAATCAAAATCATTTTCAAACTCAATATTGATGGACTCTGAATGCCCACCCATTACAGGAATACGAACAGTTGTAGCTGTTACACGAATAGAATCATCACCCATAATTTTATTGGTCTCCTGAATCATCTTCATTTCCTCTTTTGTATATCCATTATCCATAAATACATCAATTTGGGGGATAACGTTTAAATCAATTGGGTATGGATAGGCTTTCTCACCCTCAATACCGGCACGTTCATTATGTAATTGCTGAACAGCCTTTACACCTGTACCGGTAACCGATTGATACGTAGAAACAACTACCCGTTTAATTTTATATTTATCGTGCAATGGTTTTAAAACCACAACCATTTGTATCGTTGAACAATTTGGATTGGCAATAATTCGATCCTCCGATGTTAATTCAGATGCATTGACTTCTGGAACAATCAGTTTTTTTGTAGGATCCATACGCCAAGCAGAAGAATTATCAATGACTACTATGCCTGCTTCTGCAAATTTTGGAGCATATTCAGTTGAAGTAGTTCCTCCTGCAGAAAACAAGGCCACATTAGGTTTTAATGAAATTGCTTCTTCTACAGTTACCACCTTATACTTATTTCCCTTGAAACTGATTTCTTTACCCTTGCTTCTTTCCGAAGCAACAGGGATTAACTCAGTAACTGGGAAGTTTCGTTCCTCCAGTACTCTTAAAATCATAGATCCAACCAGACCCGTGGCACCAACAACTGCAACTTTCATTTCTCTAATTTTACTTTAATAATTTATAGATATTTATATTAATTTGGGTATAAACCCAACAAAAGTACAAAAATAACAACTGCATGTAGAAAAAATTACAAATATTACTTTATTTTAATTTGCTTTCTTTAACCCGTCCAGTTTTCCCTGTCTAAAGAGCGGTATTGAATGGCTTCAGCTAAATGCTCAGTTTCGATATCCACACTTGCATCTAAATCAGCAATTGTTCTTGAAACTTTTAATATTCGATTATATGCCCGGGCGGATAGGCCCAATCGTTCCATTGCAGTTTTTAACAACTGTTGCCCTGAAGAAGATATCTGGCAGATTTCCCGTACACTTTTGTCTCCCATTTGCGCATTACAATATATTTCTTTATTAGTTAGAAAGCGATCTGATTGTTTTTGCCGGGCTAGGATAACACGCTTACGAACGGCATCACTTTTTTCAGACTTACCTGCTGAATTCAACTCATTAAAATTTACAGGCGTTACCTCAATATGTAAATCGATACGGTCCAATAGTGGACCGGAAATTTTGCTTAAATACTTTTGTACCACATGAGGTGAACATATACATTCTTTTTCAGGATGATTATAATAACCACATGGACAAGGATTCATGGAAGCGATAAGCATAAAACTAGCCGGATAATCTACAGTGAGCCGTGCTCTTGATATTGTGATTTTCCTCTCTTCCAAAGGCTGTCGCATAACTTCAAGCACTGACCGTTTAAATTCTGGCAGTTCATCTAAAAACAAAACTCCGTGATGCGCCAATGAAATTTCACCAGGTTGAGGATTGGATCCTCCGCCAACCATTGCAACATCGCTGATTGTATGATGAGGTGAACGGAAAGGTCTTACGGTCATAAGTGAATCTGTAGCTGACAACCGCCCGGCAACGGAATGTATTTTGGTTGTTTCTAATGACTCATTTAAATTTAAAGGTGGCAAAATTGTAGGTAACCGTTTGGCGAGCATGGTTTTACCCGACCCAGGGGGACCAATTAAGATTACGTTATGCCCACCGGCTGCAGCAATTTCCAAAGCTCTTTTAATATTAGCCTGTCCGCTAACATCTGAAAAATCGCTTTCATAATTATTTATATTCTTTTGAAACTCTACCCGTGGATTTACATGCGTTTCCTGAAGTACTGTTTTACCATCAATAAAAGCAATCACCTCAGCAATGTTATCTACGCCATACACCTCTAATCCGTTTACAATAGCGGCTTCACGTGCATTATCCTTTGGCAAAACGATACCTTTAAAATTTTCTTTTTGAGCCTGGATAGAAATTGGTAAAGCACCCTTAATAGGCTGGACGCCTCCATCTAAGGAAAGTTCTCCTAAAATTAAATAATCTTTGAGCTTTTCAATCTGTAATTGATTGGAGGCACCTAAAATTCCTAATGCAATCGCCAAATCATAAGACGATCCTTCCTTTCTGATATCGGCAGGTGCTAAATTAACGACAATCTTTTGACGGGGCATTCGGAAACCAGCAGATTGGATTGCGCTTTCTATCCGTTGAAGGCTTTCTTTGATTGCATTATCAGGCAAACCTACAATATAGTATTTGGTGCCGGTGGTTACTTTTACCTCAACCGTAACCGTTGTTGACTCAATACCATAAACAGAGCTAGCGTAAGTTTTAACAAGCATAATCGGGTTTTTCCCGAATATAGTCAAGAAATCAGAGATAACCGAAAACGAATATAAAAAACTAAATTTCCCTATTTCCCAAATGGCATCTTGGGCATATTCTTCATTAACTTGGCTGCAGCGGCAGGGTTTGAGAATTGTTTCATCACCTTTTTCATGTCATTGAATTGCTTCATTAGTTTATTTACTTCCTGAAGGTCAGTTCCTGATCCACTAGCAATTCGTTGACGTCGAGATTGACTGATAATATCTGGGTTTTCACGCTCATAAGGGGTCATGGAATGAATAATAGCTTCAATGGGCTTAAAAGCATCGTCTTCAATTTCTACATCTTTCAAGGCCTTTCCAACACCTGGAATCATTCCCATCAGATCTTTCATATTACCCATCTTCTTAATCTGCTGAATCTGGCTTATAAAATCGTTGAAATCAAATTTATTCTTTCTTATTTTCTTTTGAAGTTCAGCCGCTTCCTTTTCATCAAATTGTTGCTGTGCTCTTTCAACCAAAGAGATTACATCGCCCATCCCTAAAATACGGGATGCCATACGGTCTGGGTGGAAAACATCCAATGCTTCCATTTTCTCGCCTGTACCTATAAATTTGATAGGCTTATTAACCACAGATTTAATTGACAATGCAGCCCCACCACGTGTATCACCATCCAATTTGGTTAACACAACGCCGGTATAATCTAAGCGGTCATTAAAAGCCTTGGCTGTATTTACCGCATCCTGGCCAGTCATGGCATCAACCACAAATAAAATTTCATGAGGCTGAGTTGCCGATTTAACCGCTGATATTTCGTTCATTAGGGCTTCATCGATAGCTAAACGGCCCGCTGTATCCACAATGACTACATTGTTTCCATTACGTTTCGCTTCTGCAATCCCTTCCATGGCAATAGCAACCGGATCTTTGGATTCCAAATTGGCATATACAGGAACACCAACCTGTTCTCCTAAAATCTGAAGCTGATCAATAGCTGCTGGCCGGTAAACGTCTCCAGCTACCAACAAAGGTTTTTTACCTTTTTTATCTTTTAAATAATTTGCGAGTTTTCCAGAGAAAGTAGTTTTACCAGCTCCATTTAAGCCTGCAATCAATATAACAGTTGGGTTGCCTTTGAGTTCAAGGTCAGTAACCGTTCCACCCATTAGTGCTGCAAGCTCATCGTTCATAATCTTGGTCAGTAATTGACCAGGAGAAACACTGGTTAGCACATTTTGGCCCAAAGCCTTTTCCTTTACCTCATCTGTAAAAGTTTTAGCAGTTTTATAATTTACGTCAGCATCTAATAAAGCTTTGCGGATTTCTTTGATAGTTTCCGCAACGTTAATTTCTGAAATGCTTCCTTGGCCTTTTAAAACCTTAAACGCTCTGTCTAATTTATCCTGTAAATTCTCAAACATAAATACCCATTTTTAAAAGAATCACAAAGGTACAAAATAGCCATTAAAAACACGAGGTCTAAAAACTATTCAAAATGGCTTTTGCATTTCTAACTGCATCGCTTGCAGGATTCTTTTTAAGAACTTCAAATTCAAAGTTCTTAATTGCATCTTCTAATTTCTTTAAATTTTCAATATTGCCAGCTTGATTGAACTGCTTTCGCAAAATACTCACTTTCTCGTAGTCTTGTATCCCTTCTCGTAAACGTTCAAAACGTATGGAGCTCCTATTTCCCGGATATACTTTATAGGTATCTCCTGCAACCCACCGCCTGAACCTGGCATCATGTAATGGATCTTCATTCCAGCTATTATAAGACCAGAATAAATAGCCATCAAATCCTTTATTTAAAGCATACCAAGGAAGCCATGTAGCTTCCGCATAAGGAGCACTAGTATGAATATTCGGAAAAGGTTCTGCACAGCAGGTATAGAAAGTAGTATTTAATCCTTTTTCTTTTCGAGATTGAATAACTTCGGCTGGTATTGGTTGTTCAAAAGCTACACTGTAGTCAACTAGTTCTTCTTTCAAACTTGAATGGTAATTTCCTGCCAATGAAACTTTAAAATCTGGATCAGCAGCTTTAATAATCGCAATCGCTGCTTTCATATCCTCTTCTGGGCGTTCATCCATCGCTATGGTAGTTTTTTCAAACCAACCTTTCTTTTTGAGGTGGTTTGAAAAATCTCCAAGCATCTTTTGCCAATAGTCAGTATATGCTTTAAAACCTGGTTTAGCAACCAGCACCTCTTCTTTGTTTGTAGCTTCGTCAAAATAATAGAACTTTAAGTTCCATGGAATCATGCTATAACAATTAATAAATTTATCAACCCCTAAATCCATCATATACTGTACCCATTTATCAAATACAGTATAATCATAATCCCATGAACCATCTTTCTTTTTGGTCCACTTAACCATACTCCCATATATATCATACGTTTGAGAATTCCATGGGTCTTTTATGATTGTTGCCGTTATTACCTTTTGACCGGCTTCTGCTAAGCGCTTCATTACAGGCTTCATCATTTCAAAATGTGCCTCGCTCCATGGCTCTACGCCATACACTCGAGCTACGCTATAAGGGTTCTGCCACATATCAAGATGAAAGTTCCAATCGGTGGCTAAGGGCAATTCATGGCTTAAAACCTCTACTTGGAAAGGCAGTTGAATAGTATAACTTGCAGAAGAAATTTTCAGAGATCCTTTATATATGCCTGCTTTTGTATTTTGAGGAATATCAATACTTAGCCAAAGAGGACGACTGGTTTGCGGGTCAATAGTCAATGATAGGATATTATCAATCATATCAGCCTGGAGGGAAGTATCAAGCCCTTCTGGAATTCCACAACCTGATTTTAAATCACCTAAATGATCGGTTAAGACGTAGCGTATAAAATTTGCATGTACGTTTTCTTTTGGAATTTTAGCTACTCCGATGCCGATCAAATCATCTACCGATAATCTAACATCATTTATACCTTTTGATGTCCAAATCAACGCCTGCGTATGAATCCGTTCACCTTTCCAACCTTTTCCATTCCAACTTTGACGAATTTGAGTCCTTTTTGGGGCAGACGAACGATCAAAACGATCATCCTCAGACACAAATGCAGAATAAGAACCGGCTTTATAGGCTTTCCAGCTTTCTATATCCCTAGCTTTAGGATCTTTCAATTCAACGAATTCGTTATATTCCTTTAATTGAGCTTTCACTGAAAAAGAAATAATTAAAAGAGAGAAAAAAAATACTCTTACTATAACCTTCGTCATGCCTGTAGTTATTAACTTATTCTAAAACTTAATTTCTTTCGTTTTTCTACCTACATTATGACCTGCAATTGCATAATATAGAATAAACAGGTAGCAAGGAACCATAATCCAATAGGCTGATTGCGGATTCCAATAATCTGCTAAAGCTCCATAAAGTAACGGAATGACAGCTCCACCTGCAATTCCCATTACTAATAATGACGACGCAGCTTTCGTAAAACGGCCTACACCAGCAAGTGCCAATGGCCAAATTGCAGGCCACATTAATGAATTAGCTAAACCTAACAAAGCAATAAATGCAACTGAAATGTAACCATGTGTAAATATAGCCCCTAAAACAAAAACAATTCCTAATATAGCACATAGACGCAAAGCATTTTCTTGTTTAATATATTTAGGTATGGAGACAATTCCTATAATGTAACCTATTACCATCGCAACCATGGTGCCTGTAGTAAAGAACTTAGCAGTCACTAAAGGAATTCCTTGGGAAGAACCATATTTAATTATCGTATCACCCGCCATTACTTCTACTCCTACATAAAGAAAAAGTGTAAATACACCTAAAATAACATGCGGAAAATCGAAAACACTTTTTTTATCGGAGTTTAATGAGGCAACAGCTTCATCTTCTTCATCTGTATCAACTTCTGGCAGACTTGATTTATATACCCAAAATGCAAGAAGCACCAATACAGTAATGATTCCAATATATGGAGGAATTACATGCAAAGCCATTTCATTAAGAGCAGAAGCTCTGTCATCAGCGGTCATATGAGCAATTTCCGACTTCAGTTTATCTACATTATCAAGCTTTAAAAACAGCCCGAGAATTATTGGTGCGGCGGCACCTGCTAGCTTATTACAGATTCCCATAATACTGATTCGCTTTGCAGCGCTTTCAGGCGGTCCAACAATAGTGATATATGGGTTTGAGGCCGTTTGTAAAATTGCCAATCCGCTACCCATGATAAATAATCCGAGAAGGAATAATCCATAGGTCCGAGTCATGGCTGCAGGAATAAACAGCAAGGCTCCAATAGCCATCACAATGAGAGCCACTGACATACCATTCTTAAAACCAAATATACTTAAGGTTTTTGAGGAAATAGGTGCCATTACTAAATAGGCGATATAGAAAGAAAATGTAACAAAATAAGATTGAAAGATAGTTAACTCGCATGCAATTTCAAGGTATGGGATTAACAATGAATTTAACCATGTAACGAAACCAAAAATGAAAAATAGAGCACCAATGATAACAATGGGGTCTATACCTTGTTTAGGTAACTGACCGGGTGCATTTGCTTGAGCCATTAGTAAGAGTTTAAGGTAAAAGAAAATTTATAACATTAATCTTTGCAATATAAAAAGATAATGCAATACAAGACTAATGAAATTAATTTGTAAATAAAAAGAAAACAATGCACGCAATCGGTTGTGTAAAAATAAGAAACGCCCCGATATCGCATCGAGACGTTTCAAACCTAAACCTTATCACAAAACCAATTGGCTTTACTGATATTTTACTAACAATAATCCAATTTATAAGTTTTAATATTTTTGCCTAACTTATTTGGAATAATAGCACTGTCATTCCATCTGTTAACCTTTTAAATATCTTTCTTGTATTATGTTTCGATGATGATTCAAATGGCCGGCCATCATATAAAGTAAGGCACGAACACTTACCAAACGCTCGTTTGCCAATCCGCTTCGTGCTAATTCATTTTCTTTAAAAGATTCAATCAACAAGATATTAGCCTTACGCAGCAAGACAAATTCTTTTGCATAGTGCTCTAAGCTTTGGTCATTGAAATGGGCATTTTCCACGAAACCTTCTTCATCAAAACCGGGTAAGGCTTTGGTATCGTTCCTTGCAAAGCATAAAGCTCTGTAGGCCATAATCCTTTCAGTATCCAGCACATGACCAACAACCTCTTTAATTGTCCATTTACCTTCAGCATAGGCATATTCCGATTTTCCTGCCGGAACATTTGACAAAAATTCAGGAAAAGAATCAACTTGTTCTTTTAAAGCTTGTAAAGGATCCCCATTTACCGTTTCAATATATTGCGCCCAAAACACGGGATATTCATCAGATTTTAGCTGGTTCATAAATTAAGCTGCTATTTAATATAATTCTAAAAGTAGTACCTTTTCCAATTTCGGAATCTTTAACAAAAATCTGTCCGTTATGATAATTCTCAATCATTCTTTTGGTAAGTGAAAGCCCAAGCCCCCATCCTCGCTTACGCGTTGTAAAGCCTGGTTGAAATACTGCGTCATAGTTAGAGCGGGATATTCCCTTCCCCGTATCACTAATATCGATAAAAATCTGTTCTTTAGCAATGTTTTCTGTAATTTGAACTTCTATTCGTCCAGCCGAATCTATGGCGTTTGTTGCATTTTTTAAGATGTTCTCCAATACCCAATCAAATAAAGGCACATTTAACATCGCTTCTACATGCTTATCTCCGGAAATTACAAAATCTATTTTATCACTGACCCGCACCTGAAAATAGGTAATAAAACTCTGGATAACATCGTATAAGTTGTGTGGCTCCAAAACAGGTTTTGACCCAATCTTAGAAAAACGATCGGCTACAACCTCTAAACGTTTTACATCTTGTTCCATTTCATCAATTAATGGATCTTCCTCCGCATTGAATTTCACCTTAATTAACTCAACCCATGCCATCAAAGAAGAAATCGGGGTTCCCAATTGGTGTGCTGCCTCTTTAGCCATTCCTAACCATACTTGATTTTGCTCAGATCGTCTTATGGAATTGAACACCGTATAAGCAATAATTAAAAAAATCGCAATTAAAGTAAGCTGCACATAAGGAAAAATTCGAAGTTGAGTCAACAACATAGAATCTTTATAATAAATATACCATGACTCTCCATTATACAGATCAACGATAATCGGTGGATGCTGCTCTTTCATAATTTCCAGTTGACGATTAAAGTAATCAGGATCATATTTTGGCATACTCGTGCCTTCCATTACCACTTCGTTACTGAGATTAATATTGGTTCGTGCTGTATCCAGTCCTTTCCAATAAATGATATTGTCTTTAGAATCTGCAATAATTGCCGGCATTGACAAACTGTCTCGTATTGCATAAATAAATGTAGTAAACTCATCATTGATATCCGGCATATCAAAAATATTGCGAGTGCTCATAGCCCATACTTCTGCTTTGGTACGCTCTGCTTCAGATAAATTCTTAACGAGGTAGTTAGTATATATTAAAGAAGTACCTGCAATGATTACCGCAAAAATTAAAAGAGCGAATTTCCATCGCTGATTATTGTGATATGGATTCATGGCAATTAATTTCAGCCAAAATACATATTTCTATTAAAACATAACAGAATAAGCCCAAGCTAGCTTTCAAATTTTTATCTTTGCTTCATGGTTGATGATAAAAAAGTTCGGGTGCGCTTTGCACCAAGTCCGACAGGTGGCTTACATTTAGGTGGTGTTCGCACTGCTTTATTTAATTATCTATTTGCGAAAAAATACAATGGTGATTTTATTTTACGTATAGAAGATACCGATCAAACTCGTTTTGTAGCTGGTGCTGAAGATTATATTGTTGAGTGCTTAAAATGGTGTGGAATATTGCCACAAGAAAGTCCGCAAAATCCCGGCAACTTTGGCCCTTATCGTCAAAGCGAACGCAAAGCATCTTATCGCGAATATGCGGAAGAATTGGTTGCGAAAGGCTTTGCCTATTATGCATTTGATAGCCAGGAAGAATTAGAAGCGGAACGCCAAAAAACTGCGAACTTCACTTACGGCCATGATACCCGCCATAGTATGCGCAATTCATTAAGTTTACCGGAAGCGGAGGTGACACTTCTACTTGAAAGCAAAGTTCCTCATGTTATCCGATTGAAAGTCCCTGCTGATGAAACAATCAGCTTTAATGATATGATCCGCGGAAATGTGAGCTTTGATACAAATTTAGTCGACGATAAAATATTATTAAAGGCAGACAATATGCCCACGTATCATTTAGCCGTTGTTGTAGATGATTATAAAATGAAGATTAGCCATATTTTTAGAGGAGAAGAGTGGCTGCCTTCAGCACCGATTCATATTTTACTTTGGGAATTCTTGGGTTGGAAAAATGAAATGCCTGAATGGGCTCACTTGCCTTTAATCCTTAAACCTGATGGACACGGTAAATTAAGCAAACGTGATGGCGACAGATTAGGATTTCCAGTTTTCGCAATGAATTGGACTGACCCGGCTACAAAAGAAGTGGTGAAAGGGTTCTGTGAGATGGGATTTCTTCCAGAAGCTTTCGTAAATATGCTTGCTTTATTGGGATGGAATGATGGATCGGATCAAGAGCTATTTTCGCTTAATGAACTAATTGAAAAATTTTCAATGGAAAGGATTAATAATTCTGGAGCGAAATTCGATTTCGAGAAAGCAAAATGGTTTAACCATGAATGGATCAAAAAACTTTCAACTGAAGAATTAATACCTCACTTTAGTACAATTCTGGCTGAACACGATATTTTTAGTGTAGACAACCATTATTTAACGATCGTGATTAATTTAGTAAAAGAAAGATTAACTCTTTTAACTGATTTTTGGGGGCAGGGGTCGTTCTTTTTCAAAGAACCACAAGAATATGATTTGATATCTATTTTACCAAAATGGAGTGAAGAAAAAACTTTATTCTTTACTGATATTATTGAGAAACTAGCTAGTTATGAACCTTGGAATTCTGAAGGTTTGGAAAGTCTTTATAAACTTGCTATCCAAGCAAGCGGATTAAAGATGGGTGAATTAATGCTCCCTTTGCGAATTATGCTTGTGGGTGGAAAATTTGGTCCCCATGTTTTTGATATTGCCGCGACATTAGGAAAAGAAGAGAGTATTAAACGTATTAAAAAAGGTTTATCCTTAATTTTAGCGAATAAGCAATGAGAGAACTAACACATGAAATACAAGAACTAATCAAAACTCGTCGCAGCATTTTTCCAAAGAGCTATATTGATAAACCTATTAAAAAAGAAACGATCTTAGAATTGCTTCAATGTGCAGATCAAGCTCCTAATCATAAGTTAACACAACCTTGGCGATTTACAATATTCATGGGTGAAGGCCTAATTAAACTGGCTAACGAACTCACAAATCAGTATGAGTTAATTACTCCAAAAGAAAAGTTTTTACAAAAGAAGCGTGATTCAATGCGCGAGAAAGTATTACAATCAGGTGCAGTAATCGCCATTTGCCTTCATGAAAGTGGCAAGATTCCCAAATGGGAAGAAAAAGCTGCTGTCGCTGCTGCAGTTCAAAATATGGCGCTTGCAGCCTCTGCACAACACATTGGGTCTTATTGGAGTACACCTGCTGTACTTCATGAATTAAAACCTTTCCTGAAGTTACTGGACAATGAAAGCTGTATAGGGTTATTTTATATGGGCTATCATAACGAAGAGCCACATTATGGTACAAGGTCTCCACTTGAGGAGAAATTGACCTGGGTGGAATAAAAGTTCAACTATTTTGACTTACTTTCCTTGCCTTTGCCAATTTGATCAATAAATTTTGCCCAGGCAAATGGGTTAAGCAAAGGATTTGCGTAGCGTTGATTAATATGCTTATTGGTCATATTTATATGACTGCTAATGGCATTATAATTTTGGATTGCGTTAACGCTCAAAGGTGCTTCACGCGCCATAGCAAGCAAACTTTCCCTACTAAGGTTCCGTTTTGCCAATAGATAATCATCATCTGCGATTTCCAACGCTAAAAAGGCCAGATTAAATTCTTCCACACTTGCCCAGGGAAGTACAACTACCGCAGGCAGATTAGTTATACTAGCTTCCATTTGAATGATATCAGTATATCGATTGTCTTTTGATTCCGGAATGACAACGCGCGTAGTACGATAACCAATGGCTGTAAACTCAATGGTATCTTTTTCATGCGCTACAAAAGAAAAATAACCCTGATGATTAGAAGCAAAGAATTGATTTTGATAAGTAATATTCGTTATGGAAACAAAAGGTACAACAACCGAGGCAGAATCAGCATTTTGAATAATACCGGTAAATTGCACAAGCTTATTTGAAGATTTCTCTTGAGCAAAAACACTCATCGAAATACCTACAAACAAAACCATTATTATCGTTCTCAAACAAACTTTCATCAGTAAACAGTTAAACTTATTTTTAAGGTTCGATGGAACCTCCGCAACCCTAAACCTTTCTTTAAGTAAAAATTGCAATCAAACTTCATTGATGCAAAACTACCACAATGTAAGATTAATTGGGGTTAAAAAATGTTAAATCTACCTACCTGGAGGCATAATTGCATTAGGATCGGAGAAATCCGTAAGATTGATCGCCTCCACGGATGCAATTTCAGGAACCGCTTTTTTAATTGCTTGTTCCAAACCAGCCTTAAAGGTCATAATACTCATAGAACATGAAGCACAAGAACCTATTAAGCGGAGCCTTACAATATTATCATCCGTAATTTCTTCAATAACAACATTTCCCCCATCCGTTTCTAGAAAAGGACGCATAGTATCTAATGCTTGTTCTACTTTTTCCTTTAAATTCATAACCTTCATTTCTAATTGTAAAGATACAAAAAATATTACGACCTCTAAAACCTATACTTTTTGAAAGCTGGCCTCGTTTAAAATCGATAACTGTTGTGCAACCCTGCTAGCAATTTCCATAAAAACCTTACCGACGATTGAATCCTCATCCATTACAGCGGGTACGCCATTATCACCTGAATCACTGATGCTCTTAACCAGTGGAATTTCTCCCAAAAGAGGTACTTTGAATTTTTCTGATAAGTATTTTCCACCACCTTTCCCAAAAATATAATATTTATTATCTGGTAATTCAGCCGGTGTAAAATAAGCCATATTCTCAATAATACCCAAAAGAGGTATGTTAATGGAATCCATTAAAAACATGCCAATACCTTTTGTTGCGTCAGCTACAGCAACATTTTGGGGTGTGGAAACAATAACTGCTCCCGTTATCGGGTAACCTTGCGCAATGGTAATATGAATATCTCCGGTACCTGGCGGAAGATCTACGATAAGATAATCCAATTCCCCCCATTCTGCATCGTTGAACAACTGCTTTACAGCAGAACTTGCCATAGGGCCTCGCCATGGAACGGGCTGATTAGGATCGGTAAAAAAACCAATCGATAGTAATTTCAAACCCCATTTCTCGAGAGGAACAATTTTTGGTTTTCCATCAGCTCCTTGAATGCTTTGCGGCTTTTCGCCTTCCAAACCAAACATAATGGGAAGCGATGGGCCATAAATATCAGCATCAATCAATCCTGTTTTTGCTCCTTGCATACTTAAAGCCAAGGCTAAATTACAGGCTACAGTTGATTTACCTACACCTCCCTTTCCGGAAGAAACCAAGATAATATGTTTAATATTGGGAAGCTGGCTATTTTTAGGGGCAACAATCCGTGATGTCATATTTATTTTCACTTCAATATCCTTAGAAACAAAATAGGTTATGGCATTCCTACAGGCACGCTCCAGATGTTCTTTCATTGGACAGGCAGGAGTTGTTAATTCCACACTAAAGCTTAATGTATCAGGAGTTATTTCAATATCTTTTATCATATTAAGGGTAACCAAATCCTTTTTAAAATCTGGGTCCTCAACATTACTTAATGCTTTTAATACTTGTTCTTTGGTAATCATTATACAGATGTATTATAAATTATTTTCAAATTTAATAAATAAGCCCCATAAACTTGAAAAACAGAGGATTTTATAGATATTTACGGAATATTCTACACTAAAACTACATTTGAACATAATAAATCGACAATTGGATACTTTAACCTCATATTTTAAGAAAGTACCGAAAAGATATTATAGGGTATCTGCAATTGTAGTAGCGGCGCTTGCCGTCTTGCTAACAGTTCTCATCGTTGTAGTTATCAATAAGCGAGAGCCTTTATTGAAAGGCGCTATCCAAAAAGCAAAAGAAAAAGCGGCCAAAGACTATCAACTTGATTTAAATATTGATAGCGCATACTTTTCTGGCTTAAGAGAAGTGACCTTTAAAAACGTAAAAGTGGTTCCGCAAGGAGCTGACCAATTATTATCTATACAATTGCTGACTGTAAGCGTTAAAATTTTTCCGTTAATTTCTGGCAAGGTAAAAATTGCTGATCTTGAGTTAGCAAATGCTTCATTATCCTTTATCAAAAAAGATAGTATAAGCAATTATGATTTCATTTTCAAGGAAAAAGATAGCACAAAGGAAAAGGATAGTACAGAAAATGACGCAGATAAAAAACCTCTTAACTTAGCAAAAATTGCCGACCGAATGGTTCATCAGGTATTATACAAAATTCCGGATAACATGCAACTCCGAAACTTTGAAGTTAGTTATAATGATGACAGCCTGCACCAAGCTTTAACGATTCCCCAAGCAGATATTGATGACGGTCATTTGAAGTCAACAATATTAGTAAATCAAAATCAAGCAACCTGGTATCTTAATGGCGATCTTAAACCAGGTAAAAACGAATTGTTCTTTCAACTCTTTGCAAAAGAAAGAAAAGTTGAATTCCCGTTATTGGAAAAGAAATATGGGCTGAAATTAAATTTTGACACCCTTGAAGCACATTTAAAAAAAGTAAAATGGAAAGGTGAAGATTTTCAAATAAATGTTGGTGGCAGAGTTGGCAATCTATTGTTAAAACATAGGCGGATTGCTTCAAATGATGTTATTATACCCAACGCATTGATAGATGCTGAAATTCTTATCGGCAAAAATTATATTGAATTAGAGAAGAGCTCCGAAGTTCAACTCGCAAAAATCACTGCGCATCCTTATGCCAAACTCTCTTTAGCTCCCCATAAAACCTATGCGCTGGGCTTAAATATTTCTGAACTAAATGCTCAGGACGCTTTTGATTCCTTCCCTATAGGTCTTTTTGAATCATTGGAGGGAATAAAGGTTTCGGGAAAAATGAAGTATGATTTTGGTTTTTTCCTTGATTCAAAAAAACCTGATAGCGTAAAACTCCATTCCTCCATTCAAGAAAACGGTTTTAAAATAATTTCATATGGAAAGACAAATTTTTCCAAAATAAACTCACAATTTACTTATACCCCTTATGAAAACGGAAAACCTGTTAGGAACATTATAATTGGCATTGACAACCCTAACTATACTCCCATTGAACAAATTTCCCCGCTTTTAAGAAATGCCGTTCTAACGGCTGAAGATCCTTCTTTCTTTCAGCATGAAGGTTTTGAAGAAAAATCAATACGTGCTTCTATAGCAACCAATTTCAAAGAAAAAGCGTTCAAACGCGGAGGCAGTACTATTTCTATGCAACTCGTTAAAAATGTATTCTTAGATCGAGAAAAAACATTAGCAAGGAAACTTGAAGAAATGCTTATTGTGTGGTTAATTGAACATAATAAAATAGTGAGTAAAGAGCGTATGTTTGAAGTTTATCTCAATGTTATTGAATGGGGAAGAAATGTTTATGGAATTTCTGAAGCATCTCATCACTATTTTTTAAAGCGCCCAGCTGAATTAGATCTTGGCGAAAGCATCTTTTTAGCAAGTATAGTGCCTAGCCCTAAAAATGGGCTCTATCGTTTTAATGAATATGGAGGGCTTAAACCCTTTTTAACTGGCTATTTCCGTTTGATTGGAACATTAATGGCAAATGAAGGATATACTGCACGAGACTCTACACGCAGCTATGGTTTTTATTCTGTAAGTTTACGAAACGCAGTTCTTCCTACAGCTACAGTAACAGACAGTACTAGTACAGATAATGGAAGAGAAGATCTAGAAAGAGAAATTAAAGAAGCTGAAAAACTTCTTCAAGACCTTTTTGGGAAAGAAATTAATTAAAGAAAAAGATGAAACTCAATATTGATAAGAAGGAATTTGATCTTTTAATAGAACATGACCAAATAAAAAAACGGACAAGGCTTATTGGTACCCAAATTAACGTTGCTTATGAAAAGCAAGTACCCGTATTCATAGGCGTTTTAAACGGAAGTTTTATGTTTATGGCAGATTTAATGAAGGAAATCGATATCGCCGCTGAAATCTGCTTTATTAAATTAGCATCTTATGAAGGAGAAGTTCAAAAAGATGGCGTTCAAGAAATCATTGGGTTATGCGTTGATATTAAAGATCGGGAAGTTGTTATCGTGGAAGATATAATAGATACAGGAAACACATTAAACTATCTCTTAGACCGGATAAAGGAAAAAAAACCTGCTTCTATTTCAATTTGCACACTCTTATTAAAACCTAAAAAATTACAACATCAATTTAATAATATTGCTTATGTTGGATTTGAGATAGCAGATGACTTCGTGGTTGGCTATGGAATGGATTTTAATGGATTGGGAAGAAACTTAAAAGATATTTATAAAGCATGTTGAGTAATTCAGCTTATTATTATCTTTGCTCAAAATAATATAGCATGACTATTCATAAGGAAGGATATACAACCATAGCCATTTGTGTTTTATTTATATTTGTACTTAATGCTGTAGTTCATTACTACGCTGCAGACAATCGCGTGTTAACCTGGGGAGCGTATTTAATTTCAGCATTTCTTTTTATAGCTGTAATTCAATTTTTCCGCAGTCCACGCCGTTCAATTACCCAGAATGAATTGCATATATTAAGTCCTGCAGATGGGAAAGTAGTAGTTATTGAAGAAACTGAAGAAACTGAATACTTTAAGGAAAGACGCATTCAAATTTCAGTATTCATGTCGCCTGTTAATATCCACAGTAACCGTAGTCCTATTGCAGGAATAATTAAATATTTTAAATACCATCCAGGAAAATACTTGATGGCCTGGAACCCAAAATCCTCTACCTTAAACGAGCGAACAACCATTGTTGTTGAAGGTAGCGGTGTAGAAATTCTCTTTAGGCAAATAGCCGGGGCACTTGCACGCCGTATTGTATGGTATGTAGAAGAAGGTAAGGCAGTAGGGCAAGGGCAAGAATTTGGATTTATTAAATTTGGTTCAAGAGTAGATGTTTTTTTACCCTTGGGTACTAAAGTGAATGTCAACCTTGGTGATAAGGTTAAAGGAGGAGTAACTGTATTAGGTGAATTTCTAACCTCTGAACCGGTTATCACTGAAGCACCTGCGAATGAAGTTTAGGTCATTAATTATTTTAAACGCGGTATTGGTCTCTCTTGCCATTGCAATTGTGAACTTCTATTTTCAGCGAGATGTTTTTTATTTGATTATAACCTTTATTAGTTCGCTTATCATTAGCTTCTCCTTTTTCTTTTTTTTAATGGAGCGGTATATTTATAGCAAAATAAAAATTATCTATAAACTTATCCATCATTTAAAATTAGGAAAAGATTTAAAAGAAACCTTGGGCGAACAAGTGAGTGCAGATCCCATTGCGGATGTTCAAAAGGAAGTTAGAGAATGGGCAATCGATAAGAAAAAAGAAATCGATACCTTGAAAAATCAAGAAAAATTTCGCCGTGAATTTCTTTCCAATATTTCTCATGAATTTAAAACTCCTCTTTTTGCCATTCAAGGCTATATTGATGCCCTACAAGATGGTTTGATTGAAGAAGATCCAATATTAGCTACTAATTTCTTAAATAAAGCAGCAAATAACCTTGATCGATTAAGCTATTTAATTAAAGACATTGACGAGATTTCCAAATTAGAAAGCGGGGAACTTTCCATCAATTTTCAACAATTCGATATTTCTCTGTTGATCAATGAAGTCACAGAATCTTTGGAGTTAAAAGCTCAGAATTATAAGATTAAGCTTAGTTTTAAGGACAAACCCAAAGGGCATACCATGGTTTTTGCCGATCGTGAGAAAGTACGACAGGTACTAGTTAACCTTATTTCAAACTCTATAAAATATGGCAAAGAGGATGGAGAAACCTCCATCCGTATTTTTGAGCTGCACGATCAGGTTTTAATTGAAATAGCCGATAATGGAATTGGTATTGAAGAGCAAAACTTACCTCGAATCTTTGAACGTTTTTTTAGAACAGAGAAAAGCAGAGCTCGGCAAATTGGGGGATCTGGGCTTGGGTTATCCATTGTAAAACATATCTTAGAGGCTCACCAACAAACTATTTCTGTACGAAGCAAAGTAGGGCTTGGTAGTACCTTTGGCTTCACCCTTGAAAAGAAGTAATTAAAAACTAACTGTAAACTCTCCAGCCTCCCCTTGCCATGAAGGCCCCGTTTTTAAGAGCTCAATCAACTTATTAGCAACCTGCTTATTACTTGAAGAAAGGATTTTAAT
>Ga0160445_100226_pt1 | contig 41091 bp, 30 predicted proteins | sample HID1972M_E1MG_FD_108215 | JGI IMG/M metagenome (GOLD analysis project Ga0160445, IMG submission 108215) | Enriched pill bug-associated microbial communities from UW Madison campus, WI, USA - HID1972M_E1 MG | ecosystem: Host-associated > Arthropoda: Insects > Digestive system > Unclassified ... | reverse complement strand
AGTTGCTTCAATCATCTTCTCAACAGTTTTACCGTAATGTTTGAATCTGATTCGATGCTGTGGATAAGCTAATATCTCTGGTTTTGAACGAACAGATCCTTCAACGGGTTTAGGATAAGGAGAATCTACGTCTATTTTAAAATTAGAAATAATATGCAGGTGATCCCATAGTTTGTGTTTGAAATCTGCAACGTCTCGCAAATGGGGATTTAGAAAGCCCATTAAATCAATAACTACTTGAGCATGCTTGTTCCGTTCTTCACGGGTTTGTAAGGTACATATATAATCTACCATATTTTGCACATTGCGACCATATTCCGCTAGAATAAGGTGACTGCGTGTACTGTTATAATCGAATTCCATAGTAGGATATTATTATTCTAAAATTCTAAGTTTTGCAAATTTAAGCAACAATTGCTTCTGTCCTAATTCTTTAAAGAAAATAGTTGCCTTTAAATCAGGATTTTTGCCTTCCATATTCACAACTTTGCCAAAACCAAATCGTTCATGTTCCACTTCCATGCCTACCTGTAAGTTCTTGGTATCTGAGGGTGTAAAACCAGATGAAGGAACATGCGCCTTTGGCAGAATTGAAGTAGTCTTTAGCCTAGTTTGCGGCTTGGGTTTTGAAAAAGTATCGGTTTGTTGCCAAGTGCTTCGTTCATTGTCAAAAGAGGAAGAAGTGTCAGAACTTTTTTGCTGCTGCGGTCTAAAATCAAGATCAAGGTACTGTGGGTCTAGTTCATCTATGAAACGGCTAGGCTCACAGTTGTTTAAATTACCCCATTGATATCGGGAAGTAGCGTAAGAAATGTAGATATTTTTTTCAGCCCGGGTTAAAGCTACGTAAAATAAGCGACGTTCTTCCTCTAAATCACTTCTAGAACCTAAAGATCGTTGAGAAGGGAACAGGTTTTCTTCTAAACCTACAACATGTACGTATGGAAACTCCAAGCCTTTAGATGCATGAATGGTCATCATGGAAACCGTATCGGCATTTGGGTCCTTATCATTGTCCTCATTAGTAAGTAAAGCGATATCTTGCATAAATACATCTAAACCCTTATCTTCAATATCCTCCCGTTCGCTAAATTCCTTTACTCCATTTAATAATTCTTGTATATTTTCATATCTGCTGAGGCCTTCGATAGATTTATCTTCATATAGATCTTTCAATAAACCAGAATGTTGAGCAATGTGCATAGCTGTATCAAATGCAAGATTGTTTTTTGCAGCAGCCTGAAAGCTCTGAATCAGAAGTCCGAATGGTGCAACCGTTGCTGAAGTTCTTCCATCAAGATATTTTTCGGAATTGATGATAACATCCCATAAGCTTATATTATGTTCATTAGCTGCAACCATAATTCGCTCTACAGATGTATTTCCAATTCCTCGCCGTGGATAATTGATTACCCTTTTTAATGCTTCCTCATCGTTAGGGTTAAACGTTAAACGGAAATATGCTATTAAGTCTTTAATTTCTTTTCTTTGATAAAAGGAAGTTCCACCGTAAATTTTGTAAGGGATTCCAATCTTTCTTAAGGCTTCCTCCATGGCCCTGGATTGCGCATTTGTTCTATATAATATAGCGAAACTGCGGTAAGGTGCTCCTGAAAGAGATCGTTTTTGAGCTATATTTTCAGCAACAATCTTTCCTTCTTCATTATCACTAAAAGCGCGAAATATCTTAATTTTATCGCCAATCTCGTTGGTTGAGAAAACATCTTTCTTTAATTGATGTTCGTTCTTAGCAATTATGCTGTTTGCAACATTAACAATGTTTTGAGTTGAACGGTAATTCTGTTCGAGTTTGAATACATTTAAGTCTGGATAATCTTTCTCAAAATTTAAAATATTTTGAATATCAGCTCCCCGAAAAGCATAAATACTTTGTGCATCATCACCTACAACACATAAGTTTTCGTGAATTGCAGCAAGCTTTTTCACAATTAGATATTGTGAAAAGTTGGTATCTTGATACTCATCAAGCATCAAATATTTAAACTTATTTTGGTATTTATACAAAACTTCCGGATGATTCTTCATCAAAACATTCGTTTTGAACAAAAGGTCATCGAAATCCATCGCTCCAGCTTTAAAACAACGCTGCGCATAAGTTTGATAAATAGTGCCTAAATGACTTCGTCCAGAAGATTGATCTTCTGCTTGAATGTGTTCGTTCTTCTGATATTCCCCAGCAGAAATTAAGTTGTTTTTTGCAGAAGAAATCCGGTTATATACAAAGTTCGCGTTATATAATTTATCGTCTAGCTGCATTTCTTTTAATATGGTACGGATTAAACTTTTAGAATCGTCCGTATCATAAATTGTGAAATTGCTTGGATAGCCTATATGGTGTGCTTCAACGCGTAATATTCTCGCAAACACGGAATGGAACGTCCCCATCCAAATGTTTTTAGCTTCACTTCCAACTACCTTAGTAATTCGTTCACGCATTTCTCGGGCTGCTTTATTTGTAAAAGTCAGCACTAAAATATTAAAGGGGTCAACCCCATTTCGGATAAGATGTGCTACCCTATAGGTAATTACACGAGTCTTTCCCGAACCTGCGCCCGCAACAATCATTACGGGGCCTTTTATTTGTTCTACTGCAGCTCTTTGAGAAGTGTTTAATCCTTGTAAATAGTCCAAATTTGTACCTCTTTTTTTTGAAGTTTAAAGTTACGAATTATAATTTATGCCCGGCAGAAGATTTACGAGAAGGACGTAAATTCTGTATTTTAATGGAACGTTGTTTCTCTACAAATTCAATAACTGTAGAGGCTACATCTTTTCCAGTAGCTTTTTCTATACCTTCCAAGCCAGGCGATGAATTTACTTCTAAAACCAATGGTCCACGGTCTGAAGGAAGCATATCTACTCCGCAAACTGTTAAGCCTAATTCTTGTGCGGCTTTAAGGGCAGTTTCCCGTTCTGCTTTACTTAATTTAATAAGTTCGGCTGTTCCTCCGCGATGAAGATTTGAGCGAAATTCGCCTTCTTTTGCTGTTCTTTTCATTGCTCCAACCACCTTTCCATCAACAACAAATACCCTTATATCAGTTCCTTTTGATTCTTTTATAAACTCTTGGATCAAAATATTATTTCCTAATCCAAAGAAAGCTTCAATTACTGAGCTTGCAGCTTTTTTTGTTTCTGCCAAAACAACTCCAATGCCTTGAGTGCCTTCCAATAATTTAATTACTAAAGGAGCCCCCCCCACCATTTTTATCAAATCGTCTACATCATGTGTGTTTTTGGCAAAACCAGTCACGGGTAATCCAATACCTGCACCCGATAAAATTTGCATGCACCTGAGTTTATCGCGTGAACGGGTAATAGCCTGGCTCGGATTGGCAGAAACCACTCCCATTACTTCAAATTGACGAACAATAGCTGAGCCGTAGAAAGTTACCGATGCGCCAATCCGAGGGATAATTGCATCAATATCTGACACATCCTGCCCATTGTAATGGATGCTAGGTTTGCCTTGTTTAATGCCCACATAACATTTTCTATGATCTAAAACGACGCAATCATGCCCGCGTTTTATTGCCGCCTCATAAAGCCTTCTAGTAGAATATAAATTCTTATTAGTTGAAAGTATTGCAATTTTCACTTGTTGGTTTTTTTAAAGGTAACCTTTATTTACTTTTTACCTGAATGCGTTTATGAGATAAATTAGCGCGATTTACGTCTACCAGAAATTTTTTACGGATAAAGCTTCTGCCTAATAGCATTGGGAACTCCATATTTGATCGATCTCTTAAAGAAATCTCAATACCATAAATTTCATCAAACATTTTAATTTGAGTATGAACTATATAACGATTTTCTTCAAAACCGAAAGAGTTTTTGATCTTTCTTTCCTTATGAAAGGGAAGAGTAAAAACTTTGCCGGCTGAATAACTTTTATTTAAAGGAATGAACTTAACAAATTGTTTTTTTCCTTTTTTTACGAGTTCAATGTGCTCACAATGTAAAACAGACGTTTTGGCTCCTGTATCAATCTTTGCTGGAACATCTGAAATTTCAAAGTCAACAAAATCGACGAATTCTTTCCAGCCTATTGTTTTCATTAGATTGATATTGAGCGTTTTAATATTGGAAAGTGCCAAATTCAGAATGTATAGTTACTTTCTTTGAGTTTGCTTCCTCAACATAACCAATTTTTTGAGCTGCTATACCAAAGCTTTCCGAAATTTTTATGATATCATCGGCAACTTCTGCTGGAACATATATTTCCATTCTATGGCCCATATTAAATACTTTATACATTTCTTGCCAATCAGTTCCTGACTCTTGTTGTATCAATTTAAAAAGAGGAGGTATAGGAAACAAATTGTCTTTTATTACATGAAGGTTCTCAATGAAGTGTAATACTTTTGTCTGTGCACCTCCACTGCAGTGTACCATGCCATGTATTTTTGAACGATTGTTATCAAGTATTTTTTTAATTACCGGAGCATAAGTTCGTGTTGGTGATAAAACCAATTTGCCAGCATCTATAACTTCGCCATTACCAATCTCAATACCATCAGTTAATGATTTGCTACCTGCAAATACAAGATGCTGAGGAACTGCAGGATCAAAACTTTCTGGATATTTTTCAGCAATGAATTTTTGAAACACATCATGCCGTGCCGAAGTTAACCCATTCGACCCCATGCCGCCATTATATTCTTTTTCATAAGTAGCCTTGCCAAAAGATGCAAGTCCTACAATAACATCTCCTGCTTGAATAGTATGATTAGAGATTACATTTTCACGTTTCATTCTGCAGGTAACCGTAGAGTCAACAATAACGGTTCTTACTAAATCGCCAACATCCGCTGTTTCACCACCTGTGGAATAAATACCAATACCGAGTTCTCTTAATTCTTCTAATATCTCTTCAGTACCATTTATAATTTCTGCAATAACTTCAGCAGGAATTAAATTTTTATTTCTACCAATTGTTGATGATAGTAAAATATTATCCGTTGCGCCTACGCATAATAAATCGTCAAGATTCATAATAATAGCATCTTGTGCGATACCTTTCCAGACGCTTGTGTCGCCGGTCTCTTTCCAATAGATATAGGCAAGTGAAGATTTTGTGCCAGCTCCGTCAGCATGCATAATGTTGCAATAGGCATCATTATTTCCTAAAATGTCAGGAATGATTTTACAAAATGCTTGAGGGTATAATCCTTTATCAATGTTTTTGATGGCATTATGCACATCTTCTTTTTCAGCGGAAACCCCGCGTTGGTTATATTTTGAATCAGACATCGGGGCAAAAATAAGGATAAGAATTGAGAATGAGTAAAAAAGAAAAAGGACCGGCTGGCCGATCCTTTAAATTTCTTAATTTACAAATAAAAGTTCTCGTAATTTTGGCACAGGCCATTTGTTATCATCAACAATTTGTTCTAATTTATTGATAAAGTATCGGATCTTATCGAAATAAACTTTAACATGCTCATCATAAGCGATAGCTTTTTCCCGAACGTCCTCAATTAAATTTGCTTTTTTACGTTCCTGACGCATAGCTTCAGTGTTTTCCAGTATCTTGTTGATGAGGGTAGAAATACGTTCTACTAAATTAAGCTGAGAACTATACGATTCTTTTGGCAATCCAAGTTCTTTCAATCCTTTTACATTTTCAACCAGCTGATTTAAATAGGTAATTGAAGCTGGAGCGATCATACTGTTTACAATTTCTCCTATAACACGCGCTTCAATTTGAATCTTCTTAAAATAGCTTTCCAATAATATTTCTTGACGTGCATGCGATTCCCTTCTGTTTAAAATACCCAGTGATTCAAAAAGTTTCATGGATTTTTCACTTGTATAAACATCAAGCGCTTTTGGCGTAGTTTTAATATTAGATAAACCACGTCTTTCTGCTTCTTCCTCCCATTCCTTACTATAGCCATTTCCTTCAAAACGAATTGCTTTGGATTGCTTAAGGTATTTTCGGATTACATTTAATATTGCTAAATCCTTTTTGGTTCCTTTTGCAATTAATTTATCTACTTCAGTTTTAAACTGGATTAATTGATCGGCAACAATAGCGTTTAAAACGGTCATCGAGCTTGCGCTGTTTGCAGAGGATCCAACAGCTCTAAACTCAAATTTGTTACCAGTAAAAGCAAAGGGGGAAGTTCTATTACGATCAGTATTGTCTAAATTTAATTCTGGGATTTTTGGGATCCCATGCCATAGCATACTCTCAGATTTAACAATTTTTGCAATTCTAGGAGTTTCAATTTCATCTAAAACATCATTTAGTTGACTTCCCAGAAAAATAGAAATAATTGCCGGTGGTGCTTCATTTGCTCCCAAACGGTGGTCATTACTTGCTGATGCAATTGACGCACGCAATAAATCGGAATGTTCATAAACTGCCTTAATTGTATTTACAAAGAAAGTAAGGAACATTAAGTTGGTTTTTGGAGTTTTTCCAGGTGCTAATAAATTGATTCCTGTATTAGTAATTAAAGACCAGTTATTATGCTTTCCCGAACCATTAATATCTGCATAAGGTTTTTCGTGAATAAGTACTTTAAAGTTATGACGAAATGCTATTTGTTCCATAATATTTAACAAAAGTTGATTATGGTCAATCGCCAGATTCATCTCTTCAAACATTGGAGCACATTCAAATTGTGAAGGTGCTACCTCATTGTGCCTTGTTTTTAATGGAATACCTAATTTTAAAGATTCATTTTCTACGTCAACCATAAAAGCCATAACACGTTCGGGGATTGATCCAAAATAATGATCATCCAATTGTTGACCTTTAGCAGACATATGTCCAAAAAGTGTTCTTCCAGTTAATAGCAAGTCGGGGCGGGCATTGAATAAAGCCAAATCAACAAGAAAATATTCTTGCTCAATTCCTAACGATGCTGTGATTCGGGTAATACTTTTACTAAAATACTGACAAACTTCCACTGCCGCTTTATCAAGAGCGTTAATGCTCTTAAGTAAAGGAGCTTTATAATCTAAGGCTTCTCCTGTATAAGATAAAAACACTGTTGGAATGCAAAGCGTTTTGCCAGCTCCAGTTTCAAAAAGAAACGCAGGTGATGACGGATCCCATCCGGTATATCCACGTGCTTCAAAAGTATTTCGAATTCCCCCGTTAGGAAAGCTTGATGCATCGGGTTCTTGTTGAATCAGGGCATCCGCAGTAAATTTTTCTATAGCCGCGCCTTCGCTATCAGGTTCAAAAAAAGCATCATGTTTTTCTGCAGTGCTGCCAGTTAATGGTTGAAACCAGTGAGTATAATGCGTTGCCCCATTAGAAATAGCCCAACTCTTTATGGCTTGAGATATATGTTCTGCTAAATCTCTATCAATTACTTCGCCTGTTTCAATAGTAGTAACAAGTTTTTCATAAGCATTTTTAGGCAGAAAATCTTTCATCTTCTTTATTCCAAAAACATTTTTACCAAAGAAGGTAGAAGGTTTGCCTTCTGGTATTGAAGTTTGTTTTTTTTGCCTTGATAAAACGGATTCTACAGCATCGAACCTAAGATTGTTCATTTTTTTATTGATTTAATAGATGGTTTTTGTTTTTACAAATTATATATCAGCAAAAATCAGAAAAAAAAATTATAAATTCTCAAGATAGACGTAATAAATAATGAAATATTGTAATTTTTTTTATCAATTTATGAGAAATGATGTATGTTGTATCTGTATGTTAATTATTATTGCTGATTTTTGATAATTTTTATTGAGTTAATTCGATAAAATAAAAAAACAAGCAGTAAATGCTTTAAACGCTGCTATGACACACACTAAAAGTTTAGGGTAAAATTTTTATATTTTTTTAAAAAAATGAGGTTTAAAAGCGCTAAGGAAATATCTTTGGGTTTTTCGTGTTAATTATGTTGTAAGTGAATAAAATTCAGACTATTATTTTTTTTAATAAGTTTTAAGAAATTCAAAATTAATGCTACATTAGTTTTTTAAAATATTGTGTATGCGATTAAAATTTTACATTCCAATTATTGTATGTCTGCTATTTGTGTCTTTAAGTGCATTGAAACTTGCGCCTAAAAGGATCATCTTTTTCGGTGACTCAATAACTCAAGCGGGCGTAAAACCCAACGGCTTTATTACACAGTTAGAAAATAAATTAAAGTCTCCAGATTACGAACTGATAGGGGCGGGAATAGGGGGAAACAAAGTTTATGACCTTTATTTGCGCATAGAGGAAGATGTTCTTCAAAAAAATCCTGATGTTGTAGTTATCTATGTAGGAATTAATGATGTTTGGCATAAGCAATCAAAGGGCACTGGAACTGATTATGATAAATTCATACAATTCTATCAAAAAATTATTTCTAAGATAACGGATGGTGGTAGCAAAGTAATACTTTGTACTCCATCTCTTATAGGAGAAAAAAAGAGTGGCGAGAATGAATTAGATGCTGACTTGGATAAGTTTGCAGATGCCATTAGAGAACTTGCAAAAAAGAATAATTTACCTCTTTGTGATTTACGTACACTATTTACTGATTATGAAAAAACTCATAATAAAAGTAATCTTGATAAAAATATCCTTACCACAGACGGTGTTCATTTAAATGATCTCGGAAATAAATTAGTGGCAGATAACCTGTTGCCATTTCTTAAATAATATTGCTAACCTAATTATGATTAAAGAGAGCTTCCCAATCGGAGAGCTCTCTTCTTTTTTTATTTACCTATCCGTTTTTCTTCGTCACTTTTAACGTCCCGTTTAGGCTCTCCATTTTTTGTCTTTCCAAAATTATAACTTAAAGATAGTCTCAATACACGTGTTTCTCTCTTTTGATCAATGGTAGCATTTAAATTGGAATATTGTGTACTAACATGTTGTGAGCGAGTATCAAAGATATCAGAAACCGATAGTTTGATATTTGTGCGTTTATTATTAAAGGATTTGCTTACTCCCATATCCGTACTCCAGCTTTGCCCAATTTTATAAATACTATATCTCAATCCCGATTGATAATTTACAGTGGCGTCAGCACTTAAACTTGGTAGTATCTGAAAGCTATGATTACTTGTGAATTGTAAAGCATATTGACCGTAATTCATTGTTTGTTCTTCTCTGTCTGATTCAAAGCCTAAATAGAATCCGGTAATATTTGTGTTGGAGTTCCAGAACCTGGTGAATTTTATCGGAGCATTCACATTTAGAAACCATTGTTTTTGTTTTGCGATATTTTCATTGGTTACCATGGTGGTTTTATCTATATCATTCTGTTTCATTATTTCAACAGCAGCATCTTTTGTTAATTCATAGCCAGTCGAAAAGTTAAAGCGCTTCATTAAGGTATAATTTAAAGCGAAGGCATGTGTGTATTCAGGTTGTAAATAAGGATTGCCTTGTTGAAAAGTATATTTATCTAAAAAATAAGTAAAGGGGTTAAGATTATTATACCGCGGCCTATTAACCCGTTTTGAATAACTTAAACTATATTGATGATTGTCTGATGCATTATAGTTTATAGAAACATTTGGAAAGAAGTCTATGTAATTCCTTTTAACTTTGTTTGCCAGGGTGATTGAATTTCCATTTGAAACCGTATATTCAGTCCTTAATCCTGTTTGGATTCCGATTTTATCAAATTTTGTATTATAGTTTATATATGCTGCCGATACTTGTTCCGTGTATATAAAATGATTGCTTCTATCAGCTACATTTGTCCAGTTCTTATCTATTAATTCAGAGAATTTTAAATTATTGTCTGTTTTAACATTTGCATATTTTATTCCGGCTTCTATTCCTGAATTTTCATTGAATGGATGTGCGAAATCAATCTTGTAAGATTGAATATGAATATTAGATGGCATATCACTTCTTAGAAGGAGGGGGGCATGTGTTTCTGAACCATCGCTATTATAAAAGAAGTTCTCATAATTGGCCGAAGCTTCTTCGAAAAAAGAAGAATAATCAATATCTGCACTTATTTTGTTTCCTAAGGTATCAATGGTATAGGTGTTATTTAGATTTATTGAATAACTTTTGAAATCGTTATAGAAAAGAGAGTTAGCAGAAAGTGTTGAATCTAATGAAGACTGAAAAGATCCGATTTGTACAGCACTTTGATTTTTATCATCAGAATTATTTAGCAATCCACTTACTTGCATAGAAATAATATTCTTTTCTGAAACCTGATAATCAATTCCAGCCCGTAAGGAATGATTCTTCCGTTTGCTAAACATCGAATTGTCTTGTGCGAAACTTGTAAAATTGGTGCTACCACCTACAAGGCGGTAAATATCCATTAAATCGGTTTTATTGTTTTCTTGATAAGAATAAGTTCCAAAAAGGTTTACATTTCCTGTTTTGTGGTTTAAGTTTATAGAAGTATTTGCTTTATGTCCGTTTCCATATCCTCCGCCTATATTGAAGGAGCCATTTGTTCCTGCAATCTTATTTTTCTTTAATTTAATGTTAATAATTCCTGACCCGCCGGCTGCATCATATTTTGAAGAAGGATTATTGATGATTTCTACCGACTGAATGGCATTTCCGTCGGTTGAGCGAAGCAAGCTAGCCAATTGTGCAGTGGATAAATGGGTTTGTTTACCGTCAATCATTATCATAACACCCTGTTTTCCATTTAAGCTGATATTATCGTCTTTATCAACAGTTATACCTGGTGAACGTTCCAAAATTTCAAGTGCATTATTTCCCGCAGCCAACGAGGAATTCTCAACGTTCACAATCAACATATCAGCCTTTCTTTCAATAAGTGGTTTTTTTGCTGTAATGACAATGGTTTCTAATTCTTTTTTGCTAGAGACATCTTCTTTTGGTTCTTGTGCAAATAAGTGATTAAACTGCCCTCCCAACAGAATTATAAATATGGTAATTAAGGCATTGATTTTAAATTTTGAGGTTGGTAAAGTTTTCATAGGTTAAATATTTGATCCAAAACTAGATTCTTTCATACTATGTGGCAATATGAATTAGGTAAAGCCAATTAAAATATCGGTGAACGTTATGTTTAACTCGGTGAATTTTATTGTGATTGTATTGTTATTATTGGTACTTTTAATACTTAATCAAAAAATAATTATGAAAGCTAAAATCTTATTTTTAATTCCTTTAATTTTATGTACCATGTTCTGGTCTGCTTATAGCAAAGACAAGGATCAGGGATATTATTATCAATTAAAAATCTATCATCTGAAAACTAAAGCTCAGGAAGGGCGGATCGATCAGTTTTTAAAAGAAGCCTATCTTCCAGCATTACACAAAGCTGGCATCAAGCAAGTAGGGGTATTTAAATCAATATCTCAAGATGCTTCTGATCAATTAGTTTACGTTTTTATTCCAGCTCCTAAAATAGATCACCTTCTAAATTTAGAGCAAACATTAGAAGGTGATAAACAATACCTATCAGCAGCTAAAGAATATTTAAATGCACCTTATAATAATCCGCCTTATGACCGGATAGAATCTATATTGTTAAAAGCCTTTAAAGGTATGCCTGTGCCCGCTACTCCAAAATTAACTTCACCTAAAAATGAGCGAGTTTATGAGTTGCGCAGCTATGAAAGTCCTACAGAAAGTTTATCTGATAACAAAATCAACATGTTCAATGATGCTGAGATGGACATCTTTACAAAATTAAATTTCAATGCAGTTTTTTATGGCCAGGTTATTTCAGGCAGCCGTATGCCTAATTTGATGTATTTAACAACATTTAATAATAAAGCCGATCGAGATGAACATTGGGCAGCTTTTGGTCCTGAATATGCCCCAATTAAGGATTTGCCGAAATATCAAAACAATATGACTACAAACGTTACTTTGTTTTTATACCCAACAGATTATTCAGATTACTAATGCATCAGTTTAAAAATTCAATCTCAGTTATTGAGATTGAATTTTATCCTTTTTTTCAGTTCTAATGATTAAACGTAATGTAGGGTCATTGGTAGCAAATGCCCAAAACCAGTTAAATGCCAATGAGAATTTATTTCTAAAGCCAGCAATAGGTATCAGATGAATAAATAACCAAACAAGCCATGCGAAAAATCCTTTAAAAAAGCCTTTTGGTAAATCTACCACGGCCTTATATTTTGCAATAATAGCCATGCTTCCTTTGTTGTTATATTCGAAAGCCTTTAATGGCTTGTTTTCTACTATATTTTTGAAGTTTTCTCCCAAAAGATCACCTTGTTGAATAGCTACTTGAGCAAGTTGGGGATGTCCATTGGGAAAATTCTTATCCGCTGTTTGTAAACAGATATCTCCAATAGCGAAGATGTTTTCTGTATTGTTTACTTTATTATATTGGTCCACCATAATCCTTCTTCCTCTCCCTATAACTTCAGGTAGTAAGCCCTTCACCTCACAACCTGTAACGCCTGAAGTCCAGATTAATGAATTTGTAGCTATAGTTTCGCCATTTCCTAAAAGCACTTTACCATCAATATACTCTTTTACAGGAGTGTTGAGTTTTATATGTACGCCTAACTTAGTTAATACCCTAGTAGCTTCTTCTTGAGATTTCTTACTCATTGGTCCTAATAAAACTGGGGCTGCATCAATTAAGATTATGTTTACACTTCTATCAGTAATTTCAGGGTAGTCTTTTGCTCCGATAGACTCTACCATTTCCGCCAACATTCCGGCAATCTCAACACCGGTAGGGCCACCACCTGAAATCACAATATTAAAGTATTTGCTTTTTTCAAATTTATTAGTAGCACGAACGGCTTTTTCCATATTTAATAATAAATGGTCGCGTAGCTTTAATGCATCCTTAATCGTTTTCATGGGTAAGGCATTTTTCTTTACGTTCTCCATGCCAAAATAATTGGTTTCAGTCCCCACTCCAATAACTAAATAGTCGTATTCAAGTGTACCGGAATCGGTATCAATTGTATTTTCTTCTGCATTAATCTTCAAAAGAGTTCCCATATGTAAACGAACATTCTTTTTATTTTGGAACATCCTGCGAAACGGATAGCTGATATTTGAATTCTCAATAAAGGCAGTAGATACTTGGTAAAGCAAAGGAGGAAAAAAATGATAATTATTCTTATCAACTAATGTAATGTGAAATCGCGGATCATTAGTAAGTTTTTTAATTAGGTTAACACCTGCAAACCCCCCACCAACGATAACTACTCTTTTTATATATTGTTCCATGGTCAAATTTAAGAATTTATTATCCTCATTAAATAATACTTTGCTTTACTTTTTAATGAGTCTTTTTTGTATTTTATTAACTCTATTTGGATATATCCGCAATGTCTTGCTTTTGAAAATGCTCTTTCCGTTCGCCTATTTGTTGACGCCACATTGCAAAATACAAGCCTTTTATGTCTAACAACTCAAAATGCGTTCCTGTTTCAATAATATGCCCTTTCTCCAAAACATAAATTCTATCGGCATACATTATAGTTGACAATCTATGTGCAATCATAATCGTAATATGTTCCTTTTTAGAGGTAATGTTCCGAATGGTGTTTGAAATCTCTTCTTCAGTGATGGAATCAAGTGCCGATGTTGCTTCATCAAATATAATCAGATTTGGTTGTCTCAGTAAGGAACGTGCTATTGAGAGCCGTTGTCTTTCACCACCAGATAACTTTAATCCACCTTCGCCAATGATGGTTCCTAGACCCTTTTCAGCACGTGCCAATATACTATATCCAGATGCTTGTCTAAGGGCTTCAATCATCATTTCTTCTGTAGCTTTGGGGTTCACAAATAAAAGGTTTTCTTTAATTGTGCCTGAAAATAATTGTGTGTCCTGTGTAACAAAACCAATTTGATGTCTCAGTTCTTCAAAATCAACTTCATCATTACTTATTTGATTATAATAAACATGCCCAGATGTAGGAGAATAAAGTCCAACTAGTAACTTTACCAATGTTGTTTTACCAGATCCGGAAGGCCCTACAAAGGCAATGGTTTCTCCACGTTTAACTTCGAAGGATATATTTTCAAGCGCAGATTGTTTCGCTGTTTGATGTTGAAATTTTACTTTTTCAAACCGAAGGTTATTAATTGAATTAATTTTCTTTGGATTTGCAGGTTGGAATTCTACTTTTTGATCGAATAAGGTTTTTAGATTAAATAAAGATGCCTCTGCTTCGCGGTAAGACATAATGATGTTTCCCAGCTCTTGTAAAGGGCCAAATATAAAAAAGGAATACATTTGCATCATCATGAGTTGACCGACTGTAATTTGATCATAAAACACAAAATAGATTAATACAAACATGATCACCTGTTGCAAAAAGTTCACGAAAGTCCCTTGAACAAAGCTTATTGCACGTATGCTTTTAACCTTTCTTAATTCCAGATTTAGAATTTTCATTGTAGTATCGTTCAACCGTCCGATTTCCTGTTTGGTTAGACCTAAGCTTTTGACCAGCTCAATATTGCGTAGAGACTCTGTGGTTGAACCTGCGAGAGACGTAGTTTCATTAATGATATTCTTTTGAATCGTTTTTATTTTCCGACTTAAAAAGCTAGTGAGAAAAGTCAACGATATAGCCCCTGCTAAGTAAACCAGCGGAAGCAAAGGACTCAGTTTAAAAGCAATGATTGTTACAAATGTTAATCCTACAACCGTTGCAAAAAGAACGTTGACAAAACCGGAAATAAATTTTGAACAATCTTCCCTGACCTTTTGTAAAATAGATAAGGTTTCACCACTTCGTTGGTCTTCAAAGTCCTGATAAGGTAAACGCATGGCATGTTGAAGTCCATCAGTATACAATTTAGCTCCGAATTTTTGTATAATTACATTAACTACGTAGTCTTGAAAGGCTTTGGCAATTCTTGATACCATAGCCGCTCCTATAATCAATAGTAATCCTAGACTTACTCCTTTGAAAAATTTCGTACTATTTCCATGGAAGTTAGCCACTTTATTCGCATAAGGGTCAATAAGGAAATTACCAAGAATATAAGGATTCAATAAAGAGAAAATTTGATTAACCGCTGCTAATAAAAGAGCTGCAAAAATAAGGAGTTTATAGTTACCCAAATACTTGAGAAGTAGTTTCATGAAATTGTCTTTTACTTATTATGGGTTTTTTGGCAAAGTTAGGGTATTTTAAATAGATTCATTTATATTTGAATGAACAAACCAACTAAAGCTTAATTATTCACAATGATGATATTTAAAAAACTTATTTTTCCAGCCATGATTTCACTATTGTCTATTCCAGTTTTCGGACAAAAAGTAATCGATTTATATGATGGTCCTATTCCTAATAGTAAATCGAACCTAATTAGTGAAAAATCGGAGACAGGAAAAGATGGGGTTGTTAGAATTTCGAACGTAACAGTTCCTCAGCTTATTGCATTTTTTCCTGAAAAAAACCAGAACACCGGTAAGGCAGCTATAATATTTCCTGGTGGTGGTTATTCCATTTTAGCAATTGATCATGAAGGTTATGCTATTGCGAAGCGTCTTAATAAAGAAGGTATTTCCGCATTTGTTGTTAAATACAGGCTTCCAAGTGATGAGACCATGGAAGATAAAAGTTTCGGTCCTTTACAGGACGCGCAGCGGGCTATTCAACTGGTTCGTAGCCATGCATCAGAATGGGGTATTTCTGTAAATAAGATTGGAATTATAGGTGCTTCAGCTGGCGGACATTTAGCTTCAACGCTTGGTACACATTATCAAAAAGCGATAATTTCTAATCCCCAAAATATTAGCTTAAGACCTGATTTCATGTTGTTGTTATACCCAGTTATAAGTATGGATTCTGCGATTACTCATGGAGGGTCTCGAAAGAACTTACTCGGAGAAAAACCTTCAAAAAGTCAAATTGAAGACTTTTCCAATGAAAAGCAAGTGAATGAAGATACGCCGCCCACTTTTATTGTCCATGCAAAAGATGATCAAGCTGTTCCTATTATAAATAGTGAACATTTTCGTGATGCTCTTATTGAAAATCATGTACCGGTTAAGTTAATAACCTATGATGAGGGAGGCCATGGCTTTGGATTGAATAATAAAACGACAACAGATCAATGGTTTGATCATTTCATTCCATGGCTAAAAGCAACAGTTAAATAAGTTGTTTCGAGTCTTTCTGTTACCTTTTTTCTATACTTGTTTTCTTGATTTTTTGGATAGTATCTAAAATTTCAGGTTGATAGTTTAAACCTGGATCTAAGAAATGCATATGTAAAACACGGGAATATCTATAATTAAAAGGTGATAACAAAAATACTCCACTCAGAATAACTGCTAAATACAACCAAACATTTTCTGATCCGCCCGATAAAATGAAAGTCGCTATTCCCAACGCAATTATTTCTGCAACATTCATGGCATAGCTTACATACATCGATACATAAAAATAACCAGGATGACGTTCGTAAAACAAGTCACAGCATTCACAACGAAGAAACATCTTTTGTTTAAAAAATTCTGGCTCAAACATTCTTCCCTTTCTGCATCGTGCGCATTTTGCATGAACAAGCGCATAGGATAGACTTACTTCATTATCTTTTTTTTCCATTGTCCTACAAAGATAAACATCCACGGATACCTTTAAGGATATTTCACTTAGTTTAACAACAAATAAAAATAGGCTAATGAATTACCAAAAGCCTATCTTGTATTTCTAAATTTTAAGAGGTTGGATCAGGGGTATAACGTAAATATGGTTTTACTTCATTCACACCTTTAGGAAATTTATTCACTGCATCTTCGCCTTTTACTGCATTTGAAATAATCACATCTTCACCAGGATTCCAATCTGCTGGTGTTGCTATGCTATGTTTATCTGTTAATTGCATTGAATCAATTACACGAACAATTTCCAAGAAATTTCGTCCAGTAGAAGCCGGATAGGTTAAGGTCAATCTGATTTTCTTATCTGGAGAAATAATAAATACTGAACGCACGGTATGAGTTACAGATGCATTCGGATGGATCATATCGTATAATTCAGCTACTTTATGGTCTTTATCAGCAATGATTGGAAAATCAACATTTGTATTTTGCGTTTCATTTATATCTTTAACCCAGCCATGATGATCCTCAACCGAATCCACACTCACCGCTATTGCTTTAACATTTCTTTTCTTGAATTCATCGCTAAGCTGAGCCGTTCTCCCTAATTCCGTCGTACAAACAGGCGTAAAATCTGCCGGATGCGAAAACAGTACTCCCCAGCTATCGCCAAGGAATTCATAAAAATCTATTTCACCAATTGTTGTAACGGCTTTAAAATTGGGAGCCGTATCCCCTAAGCGTAAACTCATAGTGTTAATTTTTAAGGTTAATATTAAAAGACTATCAAACTAATAGACTATATATTAATTCAAATATACAAGAAATAAAATTTAATTTTTGAATAGAATTGTAATGTTTACTTTTTAATAATAAAATCTAAACAGGAAATGCTTTTAGATTATTCGTTATTCAAGAATAAGTAATACTAAATTATTAAAGGTACTTTTTCTAAATATCGCCGAATTTCTATTCTTTATTTCTCATCTTTGAGTATCAGATATAAAACTCCGATATGAACTGCTTTAATACCAAACCATGAAAATTGAAACTATCGCGATCCATGCAGGAAATCAAATAGATGCTGCTACAGGTGCAGCTATTCAACCAATAACATTATCAACTACCTTTCAACGTGGGGAAGACGGTGGTTATCCCAGTGGGTATATGTATACGCGGATAGCCAATCCAAACCGAACTTCTTTGGAAAATGTACTTACTAAACTTGAGAATGGGGCAGATGCAAGTGTGTTCTCTTCAGGCAATGCAGCTGGAAGCGCTGTGTTTCAGGCTTTAGAACCAGGTAGCCATATATTAGCTCCAACAGATATGTATCATGGTTTACGTAATCTGTTAAACGTGGTTTATAAAGGTATTCTTGAAATAGATTATGTTGATATGTTTGATTTGGAAGCTGTGAGAAGTGCCATTACTAGCAAAACTATGTTGATCTGGTTAGAAACACCATCTAATCCACTATTGAAAACAAGTGATATTGAAGCGATCAGCAAGATTGCAAAAGAATATCAAATTATGGTTTGCTGTGATAATACATTTGCTACTCCTATTTTTCAGAATCCTTTAAAACTTGGAGCCGACTTGGTGATGCATTCTACAACTAAATATTTGGGCGGGCATAGCGATGCTCTTGGTGGCGCAATAGTTACCAAAGAGAAAAACACTTTTTGGAATAGAATCCGGGGTATTCAAGAATTATCAGGTGCTGTGTTATCTCCTTTCGATTGTTATTTAACAGTGCGGGGTATAAAAACATTGCCTTACCGTATGCGCGGACATCAAGAAAATGCCATCAAACTAGCAGCTTTTTTAAAAGCGCATCAAAAAGTTGATCAGGTCTTTTTTCCTGGTTTTGGTGGAATGTTGTCTTTCTTAGTGAAAGGAGGTAATGACAAAGCACATAAGGTAGCTAATTCAACAAAAATATTTACTCAAGCAACAAGCTTAGGCGGAGTAGAAAGTTTGATCGAGCACCGTGCGTCTATTGAAGGCCCAGATACAAAAACCCCAAGAAATCTTTTAAGAATTTCTGTGGGGTTGGAGAATATCGAAGATCTAATTGACGATATAGATCTGGCTATCAAAACCTCAGAAGGCTTATAAAAGACCCCTGCTGGTATTATATAAATCATACCAGTCTTGATGATCCAAGTCAATAGTAAATGCATTTGCAATATTTCTGATACGTTTTTCGTCCGTTGTTCCTATTAAAGGGAGTGCACCAAGTTTGATTAACCATGCAGCTGCAACCGATTCTATGCTAACATTGTATTTTGGGCTAATTTCTTCCAGTTTTTCACGAACTCTTTTTGCGTGTTCATCATCACCTGTTGCAATTCTTCCTTCAGCTAATGGAGTAGATGCCATTGGGCGCATGTAGCGTTGCTTTATATAATCAATTTGTCCATTATCCAATGCCTGAACGTTCAATAGATTCAGCTCAATATGATTCGTTACAATAGGTATACTAAGATAAGTTGCAAGAAGTTGATGTTGAAAAACTGAAAAATTTGCCACTCCAATATTTTTGATTTTTCCCACTTTTTTTAGGTTTTCTAAGGTTTGGACAGTTTTTTCCAAATCAGAAATAGGATCTAAGTGGTCGAGCAAAAAGATATCAATATAATCGGTTTTAAGTTTTTTAAGTGAAGATTCAACACTTTTTTCAATATGGTCTCCCGAAGTGTTATAATGAGTTACCCGTATTCCCGGATCATTATTATTTGGGGTTTTTAATCCGCATTTCGTAAATAGAATTACGTCTTCTCTTTTAAAGACATTCTTGTTTAAAAGATTACCAAAGACCTCTTCGCAGTGATAAGAACCATAGCTATCGCCGTGATCGAAGGTATTGATTCCTAATTCAAGACAAAGGTTTACGATTCTTTCCATGGTAGTAGAAATATTCTCTATTTTATTCCATCGATAGAAACCATAAACGGCTGGGGAAACCCTTGGCCCTGCATCACTCAAATATATTTTCTGCATAATCTTGTTTAAGTAATAAATTAATTCCAGCTCTCGCCTTAAAATTTAACGAATTTATACAAATGTACTGATGTTATAGAGAAAATATAAAGATAACCTGTTTTACTCAGAACAGAAGTTTAAATTATTATAAATCTGATACGTTGGAATAATTAATTTGTGCCTTTCCGTCTTTTTCATGTATCCAGGCAATTAATAAACTTTTATTCAACGAAGTTATAACGGCATGGTGATCAGCTTGTTTTCCATCAGTAACTTCAATGGTTGTAGCTTTGTCGCCATTCTTTAAAATCTGAAGAATAATACTTGTTTCACCTGTGCTTGAATGATTCATAGTTGAATGATCCATTTTCATCGTGGAGTGTTCTACCTTCATTGAAGGATGAGATGTGTTTTCAAATACAATTGCAAGCTTACCTTTAATTAAGGTTGTCATCTGTGGATGTTTGCCTGTGGCACTTAGCAAAGTGCGTTTTTTGAAATCGCTATTCATATTTGCTGAAGAAGTATAATACAAACCGGTTTCGCCACCTGCAGTAAACCATACAGCATTTACTTGTTGATTGTCAACGGCCAAACTCGGGCCCGTATGCGGGCAACCTTCAATTTGCCAATTGTCATTACTTATGGTTTTCGCTTTTGAAAATGTGTTGCCATAATCACTTGAAGAAAGATAAACCATATCTCTAACCTGTTTTCCGAACATACCTGATGGGAAGGCAATACCACGGTACGCAATATGAATGTTTCCATTGTCATCTGCAAGAATTTCTGTTCGGCAACATTCACAGGTATTTTTATCCAAAAGAGTGTCCATACCAAATTCCTTTCCATTCTTTGTTTTTGCAAAGTATAATGCTGAACCTTTTTCTGCTTTTCCAAAGCGCCCATCTAACCAAATTGCAGCGACTTCTCCATTTTTAAGTGTTGCAATATCAAAGAAGCTATGTCCAACATTTTGAGAAGTATCTGAATGTATAATCTTTTCTGACGACCAGTTTCGGCCATGATCTGTAGAAGTACTATAACATACTATGCCGGCGTAAGGGCTTTCTGCATTTTCAATTTTTTTACCAAAAACCGCAATTACCGTTCCGTCCTCTTTAAATGCAACCTTTCCCATACTTTCAGGGGAAGTGGTAAGTCCTGCAGAACTAGGAACTATAACTGCTTCATTAAATGCTTTATTTATAGTATTGTATATTGCATATTTTAGTCGATATAATGAATCTATTGGATCTTGGGAAGTCCAGCACAAAACCACATTTCCTTTCTGATCTTTTGTGAAATATGGATTTATAGCATTTGCACTTTCTCTGTCAATGGCCTCAATAGCGATGTTAGCGGTTTTATTTTGTTTGCATGAAACCATACTAGATAACATGAAAAAAGCAACAACGAGGTGAATAGTGTGTTTCATTTTATAATTTTAAATGCTTGTTTAATTTCTTTGTGTTACAATAAATATTTCAAATTAATACCCAAATAACCGTTTCGACTTGGAGAAGGATTATAAAAAGCAGGAGCAGTTTCGCCATAACCAACCGCATTTAATGAAAGAATAGAACTATATCTTTCATTAAAAAGGTTATCTATACCTCCATATACATCTACTACAAATGATCTTGTTAGCTGTTTTCTAAAACCAATTTTTGTATTTAAAATATGGTAAGACAAATTGGAGTATTCATTTGCATCATCGAGAGGAGTTTTGTCATTATAGAAATAACTTCCATATAAATATAAACCCATTTTAGTTTCCACATCAACTCCTAACATAACTACCCAAGGAGCAATTCCGGTAAGGCGATTTCCATCATAATTTGCTATGACCTCATTTTGCGCGTTAAGCGTTTTATAATCTTCAAATTTAAAGTTAGAATAGGTTATTGCTGTATAAGGGCGTACACTGCTAATTGGCTTATTATCATCTTCTTTTAAAAGTTGATAAGATAAAGCCAGTTCCAAACCATTGTGACTTGTTTTTCCAGAGTTATTGAATATTGTAATTCCCTGTTGGACAGATTGAGCAATCAATTCACCTTTCATATCCATTTTAAATAAAGCGAGATCATAAGCCAAACGAGATTTCATTAAATTGCCTTTGGCATTGATTTCATAGTTTATAGCTTTCTCAGCTTGTATTTGTAGGTTAATGGAACCATCAACATTCTTTATTTCTGAACTTGAAGGTGGCGAAAAGCCTGAACTAACACTTGCATGTAAACTTAAGGCTTCTCCGAAATTATGGCTAAGAGCTATTCGTGGTGTTAGTTGTGGATCAAATTTTTTGATACCATTTTGATGTGGATCAAGATAGTTTTGGACTATATATTTTAAACTGTTGTAGCTAAGTCCGATAGTGAGACTGGTATGTTCAGTGATTTCTGTTTCAGATTGATAAAATAGGGAGAAATTTGTGTTATTATAATCAATCGTTGAATTAATAGCTCCTTCAATACCTTGATTATTTACAAACTGTGTTCCTTTAGTAAGCCCTTCGTTAAATTCTGCACCTATGGTAAATTGAGTGGGAAATATGTTGAATCCAGATTTATAAGTAAAGCGGGTCCTTCCTCCATAACTTTGATAAAAATTTCGAAGGTAGGCATACGGAAGCGGATGATCTAGATCATAGAAATATGTAAAAACACTGCTGCTATTGGAAAATTGATCGTTAAATTGGTAGTGTTGACCCAAACCAATTCGTGTCCAGTTTTGATATCGTCCAGCTGCTTTATCTAGATTACTTGCATTGGCTTGTGTAGGATCTGTATTAAATTGCTCCAATGTAAGTGAACCGGGAATTTGTGAATGTTGAGTGGTTCTATTTAAAAGTAAGGTTATTATCTGCTTGTCATTCGGGAAAAGCTGAAAATTGGCGGTCATAAACCGTCGCATATCGCTACTATGAGTCCTATAACCATCATATTCATGCCAACCGACGGAAACATAGCTATTCATTTTATCACCACCATTTTTATAAGTTGTTGCCAAGCGATGTAATCCAGAAGCCCCTGTTTGTCCGCTTACTTCAATGCTTTGCTCTTGATATGGAGAACGTTGCAGTTGAAAGTTAATTACTCCACCAATGCCGGCACCATAAATACTAGAGGCAGGTCCTTTTATTACTTCCGCTCTACCAATACTGTTTACGTCTAAAGCTTCAATACGTGTCGTTCCATCAGCTTCTGTTATTGGTATCTCATTCACATATATTTTTATATTTCTAATTCCATAACCCGCCCGCACTCCATTTCCTCGTATAGATATGCGTGCTTCAGAAAGTGTACTTTGCTCCATTTTAACGCCTGGTATAGTGTTTAATGCCGATTGTAAAGATATCCCATTACTTAGGGCAATATCAGAGGATGTGATTAATCCTATCGCACCGGCAGTTTCCTTATTACTTTTATCTCCATTAAAGCCGGTAACTCTAACCTCATTTAAATTGAAGGCATCCGTTTGTAATTGAATATTGAGATTTCCCTCTTTGTTCAGTTTTATCCATTGGGTTTTAAAACCAATTAAACTTACCCGTATAAGGCTATCTGTTGGGTTAAGATTGATTTCAAAGAATCCTTTTTGATCGGATTGGCTAAGTAATTCTGCCTTTTGATTTTGGATAGATACCCCAATCAAAGCTTGGCGGGTTTGAGAGTCATAAATATGTCCCGAGACTAGTTTCTGTTGTGCTTTTGTCTCTTGTGTTAACGCGAAAAAGGCTATCAACAGAGAACAATAGTAGCTGCAAAAGTTCATTGAAAATGAATAAGAATTGAAGGAAATAAATCCTTGCATAACGTAATGGACCAATTGATCTATTCTATATAAAATAGCATAGTCTATGGCAATTAATAAATCCTGATAAATGAAATTTATCCTAAAGAATAAATGGATTTATACTTTTGGTGGGTGAAAGATGGTAGTGGTTTGTACTGGGAGATCAAAAGGAATTTCGCCTGCGGATAAACACAGAAATATAGAAAACGGTGTTACTAGAACAGGCTTTTCAGTGAGAAAAGCTTCCTGATAATTATTCTTTTTAAGCTCTTGATTATTATTTTTTTCCTTTTCCTGTGCTTGTTTTATTTTTTTTGATAGATAACATTGCCCATCGCAATGCATCTCAGGAATATCCCTGTTCTCACAAAGGGTTGTAGCAATAAAGTCTTTGTTAAGTTCAAAGCCAGCATAAATAAATAACCTGCTAAAATTAGAGGTCATTAATGCCAGAATAAGGATAAAGGCAACTGTGCTTCGAAACATCGTTCAAAGGTAAGGTTTATGTGAATATTAAACAAAAGTTACGAAAGTTTTAAAAGTGGAATTATTCCAAACCAAATAATATAAGTAAGTGAAGTTATTAAAAGTAAGTTAATATGATAGGGAGGTGAGGGATGCTTAATATAGTTATAAAGTAACATCACTAATAAAGCTGCATGTATCCATATAAAATAAACAGCATTTCCAAAGGCTCCTGGTACTATATCCAGTTGATACCACAGCATAGCTGCTATTGCTGATAATACGGTAAGATAAATGGCTAGTTTAGCCGCTGATTTCTTCCCCAATCTTACTGGTAATGTACGTTTAAATGATGCTTTATCAGACTCATAGTCAGGAATGCCTGCAAGGATAATTGATGGAATTAAAGCTAAAAAAAGCGGAAAGCTTAAAAGCCATGGGAAGGGTTCAAATAAATTTCCCCCTTGAAATACAAATCCACATAAGATTACGCCAAAACTATGAGTTATTCCCACATCGAATTCGCCCAAGCCACGATAAGAGAGTTTTAATGGGGGGACGGTATACCCCAAAGCTATAATAAACACAGCAATCATTAATAATACAGTAAATAATAACGATCCAGGTATGCTCCATAATAAAACTGCAGCAACCAATAAAGAAAAAGAAAGTACAATAAAAATTCCTTTTTTAATTTCTCCAAATGTCAAATCTTTTTCAACGATTACCCGAGAGCCACCAGTAAATGGTCCAAAATATTTATTTTGTTTATCTGAATTAAAATCATGGAATTCATTGCTTAATACAGTAGCTACTTCAATTAAGAATAACCATAAATAACCAAGCCAAAATAAGTCTCGGTTAAATGCATATCCTAAACTTGAAGCTCCATAAGCTCCCGATGCATAGGCAATCCAAGTCATTGGGTAGAATTGAAGACGGATAGCTTTCAGCCATGAAAGGAATTTATCCAGTACTTTTTCCCTTTTAGATAAGAACCCATTTTTCAGTTCAGAACCTTTTTCTTTAGCTTTAGCCAGCCAATGGGCTCTTGTTTCTTGATTTGAATCATTTACCGGGCTAAAACTTAATGTCTTTACCGGCGATATTCCACAATATTGTAAGGTGGATTTTGCCATAGCATTATGCCCCGGGCTTCTATGGAGCCATTTGAATACCCACAAAGGAGTATCCATCGTAGTAATAATCTGCGCTGACTTTCCTTTTAATAGTTTTTCCCAATTGTTACTTCCATGAATTTCTTCAAAAGCAAAACCGGGTGTAAGAACTCGGTCTAAAAAAGCTTTTAACAAAGCTGGCATTGTTCCCCACCATGTAGGATAAACAAATACCAAATGATCTGCCCATGATATTAAGTTTTGCGCTTCGCTTATATCCTTCTCAAAGTATTGATTTCGTGGCGAAACGGTAAAAACATTCGGATCAAACTGCATTTCTGCAATTACGATTTGTTTAACATTTACACCAGCGCTTAAGGCACCAACTTTATATGCATCGGCAAGTGCTCCAGAAAAACTATCCTTTCTAGGATGTCCAAGGATTATAAGTACATTCATTAACAGTTACTGCTTATGAATACCCTCGGCAAACTCTTCTGTCATTTTTCGGTTAAAAGCTTCTAAATCTTTAGGAGAACGACTTGTTACAAGTCCATTGTCAACCACTACTTCTTTATCAACCCAATTTACACCTGCATTTATTAAATCAGTTTTAATGGATGGGTAGGAAGTCATTTCTTTCCCATTCAACATTCCAGTTTCAATTAAAGTTTGGGGACCATGGCAAATTGCTGCTATAGGTTTCCCACTTTCCAAGAAGGATTTTACAAATTCCACGGCCTCCTTGTTACTTCGTAATTTATCAGGGTTCATTACACCGCCTGGTAACAGTAAAGCATCATAGTCACTAACGGAAGCCTCACTGATATCTTTATCTACTTTTAATTCTATTCCCCAATTATCCTGATCCCAACTCCGGATGGTTTCTTTTTGAGGTGAGATAATAGTTACCATGGCCCCGGCTTCTTCTAAAGCGGCTTTCGGACTGGTTAATTCGGATTCTTCAAATCCTGTTTCGGATAAAATAGCGACTCTCTTATTGCTTAATTTTTGCATGATATCAAAGTTGAAATGTTAAAAGAATATAGTTAAGAAACAGCAAAGTAGATCCATTGTTTCAACAAGTTTAATTTGTCGTTATCCTTTGATTTGAAATAGGCTGCACTTAATTGGAGCCTGTCAGGAAGATTAGGATATTATAACTATTACTTTTTTACTATTAAGCTGGGTAAGTGATTTTTTACATTGCATTAATACAGATGAATGATTACCTTAATCAAGATTAAGCAGATCTAATTAAATGAGTACAAAATTGAAAGTAAACCTTACGAATAATGAGTAGATATTTTAATAAACATAACTTTTAACCGATGAATATTAATAGAAGACGTTTTATCAAATTAAGTTCTGTAACTACAGCAAGTTTACCTTTTTTAACTATCATTATTATATCGAATACGCCACTTAGTCCGCGAAATGTTCAATTGGGTCAAGAATTATACGAGTCCTTTAAAAATCCTGAGGGTAAGTACAGGCCCTTTGTCCGTTGGTGGTGGAACGGCAATCGTTTAGAGAAGAAAGAAATACTGCGTGAACTGGATGTGATGAAAGCCGCAGGTATCGGAGGTGTAGAAATAAACCCGATAAAATTTCCAAACAACACCGATACACTTGGACTGAAATCGTTGGAATGGTTAAGCGACGAATGGATATCAATGCTAGAAATGGCTTTAAATGGAGCAAAGGAAAGAGGGATCATCTGCGACATGATCGTTGGTTCCGGGTGGCCTTTTGGAGGCGAGTTTTTAAGCCGAGAAGATCAAATCCAGATGATTGCTTTAGGTACCAGAAGACTAGAAGGAGGTAGAGAATATAAAATATCAAAACAGGAACTTTTGGATGATGTTAATCCTGATTTTCACTCAAAGCATGATGACAGACTTAAAGAATTGATGGAGGTAAAGCTTGTACCATTTAATCTAGATGATCTTGATGAATGTACAAACCTAACTGATCAGTTTATAAATGATACACTTATAGTCAATGTTCCCACGGGAAAATATGAGCTATATTATCTTGTGAAAATGACGGGATTTATGGCAGTCATTAATGGAGCTCCAGGAGCAGGAGGACCTGTATTAAATCATTACAGCAAATCAGCTGTAGAAAAATACTTGAATAGGATGTCGGATAAGATCACCGCACATATTGGTCCTTTGGGGAATTATTTTAGAGCTTTCTTTACTGATAGCCTAGAACTAGAAGGATCTAATTGGAGTGAAGATATGCTTGAACAATTCAAGGAGAGGAAGGGATACGATTTAGCACCTTATTTCCCCTTTATATTGTTTAAGGTAGGAGAAATGGGTAATGCAGCGAAAGAAATTTATGGATCTGAACTTAGTCCAAGGTTACAACAGATTGTCGATCGTGCACGATATGATTTTGAAGATGTGCGTGTGGCATTATTTAAAGAACGATTTATTGATACTTTTGTAAGCTGGTGTCATGTGAACGGGGTACAGTCGCGAATGCAGGCTTATGGTAGGGAGTGCAATCCTGTAGAGGCGAGTATGTTGATTGATATACCCGAATGTGAAACCTGGCTGGGAAATGGAGAAGGTACTGAATTCAGTGATAGCGATTATCGAAGAGGTAGAACTTACACCATGAGCAATAAGTTAGTTTCTTCCGGAGCACATTTAGCTGGTAAGAAATTAATCAGCTGTGAAGAAATCACCAATACGAACATGGTATTTAATGCTACGCTAGAACAAATAAAGATAGCAGGCGATCAAAGTATTCTCTCAGGGGTTACTCATTGTGTATTGCATGGTTTTAACTACAGTCCATTAGAAGCACCCTTCCCTGGCTGGATTCGCTATGGAACCTTTTTAAATGAAAGGAACACCTGGTGGCCGTATTTTAAAAAGTGGGCAGATTATAAAGCTAGGCTTTATTCCATACTTCAGAATGCCGAAATGCAAGCAGATATTGCGATTCTTCCTCCTTTGGCAGATTTGTCCATGAAATTCGGCTTTCAGCGGGACCCCTTTCCAGATTTTGCTTATCCAAAATATGTCTATCAGATATGGGAAACAATGCATCAGAATGGGAATGGTTGCGATTATATCACCGAAAATATTATACAGCAAGCGACCATTAGGAAGGGATATCTTACCTTTGGAACACGTAGCTATAAAACGCTTGTCCTTATTGATGTAGATTCCTTATTACCGGAGACCGCAAAAGCAATTAACGCTTTTACTTCCGCTGGAGGAAAACTAATTTGCATTGAGAAAGCTCCTAATAAGTCTCCTAGTAATCAAAAATCATTAGAAGATAATGAGATTATAGACATCCTTAAAGATACCGACATCAAGAATGCAGGCATTGTGTCAGCTCCTATTGAAGAATTTGTAGGATGGTATCAAAACATTCAACAAAAATTTGAAATTACTCCTTATGTCGAAATAATTAACCCCAATAAATTTGTAAGCCAAGTATATTATAAGGCTGACGACATGGATATTTTCTTCTTTAGTAACTATAATTCTAAAAATGAATATCCTCTTCATGCAAAATTCGCCATACAAGGGAAAAAGGCCTGGATTTGGGATCCTGAAACGGGTACAAGATTGCGTTATCCAACCCAAGGATCTCACAATGAATTACAAATTTTACTTGAACCATCCGCATCAAAAATGATCGTTTTCGATAAAGAAGAAAAAGGAGAAAAGTTTATTGGTCACGATTTCAAAAAAGAAACTGCAACTACAATAGCTACTCCCTGGAATGTAGTATCTAAAAAAGTAAGTGGAGAATCAAGGACTCTTTCATTGGAAAAGCTGATCGATTTAACTCAACGAGAAGATTTTAAAACATTTGCTGGAACAATTATTTATGAAAACGTTTTTAAAATGCCAAAGGAAAATTCTTTTAAGTTTCTGCAACTAGGGGAAGCATATGGAATAGCTGAGATAGAAATTAATAACCAGAAAGTAGGCGTTCAATGGTACGGTACACCTGTATTTGATATATCTACACTAGTGAAAGAAGGAGATAATAGGATTCGTATTAAATTTGTCACCACGTTAGGCAATTATGTAAAGTCGTTGAAAAACAATCGGATAGCCCAAGTTTGGACACGTAACCAACCTCTTCATCCAATCGGATTAATAGGGCCGGTACAGTTGTTATAGAATTAAACAGCCAGTTAATCAGTTATTATTCTACTTTGGTTAATAAGTAACTTTGTATCCTCATATTTATTTTAGGAAAAGTAAATCGTCAGTTTATTAAGATTTTTATACCTTTCGCTGGTCGAAATTAAGATATGAAAAGAAAAACTTTTATTATGAATACCGGACTTCTTGGTGCCGGAATGGTAGCTTCCAAATTTTCTTTTGGCCTCTCCGCTCCAGATTTTCCGGTTGTTCGGGTGGATGCCTCTAAAAGGCATTTCAAAAGCAAAACTGTTGATGCTGCTATCAAAATGTTCCGTTCAAAGGTTAAAAATCCTGAGCTTGCCTGGCTTTTTGAAAATTGTTTCCCCAATACATTGGATACTACTGTTTATTATTCAGAAAAAAACAATAAACCCGATACGTATGTAATCACGGGAGATATAGATGCCATGTGGTTACGTGATAGTTCCGCGCAGATTTGGCCCTACCTTCAGTTCGTAAATGAGGACCTTCCATTAAAGGAGCTCATCAGAGGTGTGATCAGTCATCAGGCAAAATGTATTTTAAAAGATCCCTATGCAAATGCTTTTTATGGGGATGAGACCAAGGTTGGAGAGTGGAAAACCGATAAAACTAACATGCTGCCAGGAGTGCATGAACGTAAATGGGAAATAGATTCGCTCTGCTATCCAATAAGGTTGGCCTACAATTATTATAAAAAAACCAATGATGAATCTCCTTTTGACGAGAATTGGAGGAAAGTAATCCAGGTTATATTAAAAGTTTTTAAGGAGCAACAAAGAAAAGCGAGCTTAGGGCCTTATAAATTTCAACGCGAAACGACCCAGCCCACCGATACTTTACCTATGGCAGGCTACGGATTTCCTGTTAATCCCGTTGGGTTGATTTGTTCGTCCTTTCGACCAAGTGATGATGCAACCATTTTCCCATTTCTGATCCCGTCTAACTTTTTCGCAGTTGTAAGTTTAAGGCAGGCGGCAGAACTTGTTAAAATCATTTACAGGGACGCGGCACTGGAAAGTGAACTATTGTCTTTGGCTACAGAAGTAGAAGGAGCAATACAAGAACACGCAATCGTTAAGCACCCACAATATGGAAAAATATATGCATTTGAGACAGATGGTTTTGGTAGTGCCTATTTGATGGATGATGCCAATGTGCCCAGTTTGCTAAGCTTGCCTTACCTTGATGCTATTTCAACAGATGATGAAGTTTACAAAAACACCCGTAAATTCATATTGTCAAATGATAATCCGTATTTCTTTAAGGGTACTGCAGGGGAAGGCATAGGCGGCCCTCACGTTGGGCAAGATATGATTTGGCCAATGAGTATTACGATGAGGGCCCTTACATCAAAAGACGATGAAGAAATCAGATGGTGTATTGAATCATTGAGAAAGACACATGGTGGCACAGGATTTATGCATGAGAGTTTTCATAAAGATGATCCAACTAACTTTACACGTGCATGGTTTGCTTGGTCTAATACCCTATTTGGCGAATTATTATGGAAGACCTACAATGAAAAACCAGGCTTGCTATCTTAAGCGAAACACTACTATGTTCTAATGCTTCTTCGGTAGGCGTTATAGCTGCTGAAAAACTGTAAAAATAGGTTGACAGTAAAATGGAATTAATGCCAAGGAACTATAAATTAATAAAATATGATTAAGAGAATACTGAGCATTCTACTTATTTCTTCTGCGCTTACTTCAATGGCACAAACTGTTGAAAAAGTAACTGATCCTGTAGAGTGGGTAAACCCATTAATGGGTACACAGTCAAAGCCAAGTTTATCAAACGGAAATACCTATCCTGCAATTGGTGTTCCCTGGGGAATGAATTTATGGACGCCACAAACCGGAAAAATGGGAAATGGATGGGCATATCAATATGATGCAGATAAAATTCGAGGATTCAAGCAAACTCATCAGCCTTCGCCATGGATGAACGATTATGGTCAGTTTGCAATTATGGCTGTAACCGGGAAGCTGAAGTTTAAAGAGGATGACCGAGCCAGCTGGTTTAGCCATAAGGCTGAAATTTCTAAACCATATTACTACAGCGTTTACCTTGCTGATGCGGATGTAACTACAGAAATCACACCTACCGAACGCGCTGCCCAATTTAGGTTTACCTTTCCTGAATCAGATAGTTCTTTTATCGTAATAGATGCTCTTGATAAAGGTTCGTATATAAAAGTCATCCCTTCGGAAAGAAAAATTATTGGGTATAGCACTAAGCATAGCAGTGAGCTAATGCCAAAGAATTTCAAAAATTACTTCGTTATCTATTTTGATAAAGCATTCACACTTTCAAAGACCTTTAATGGGGATGAGCTAGTCTCAGCCTTAGAATTAGAAAGTGATCATTCGGGGGCTGTAGTAGGTTTCAAAACGACAAAAGGAGAAAAGGTTAATGCAAAGATTGCTACTTCCTTTATTAGTTTTGAGCAGGCAGAAACAAACCTAAAAAGAGAACTAAGTAAAGATGACTTTGAGGCAACCAAAATAAAGGCAAAGGCTTTATGGAATGAGCAACTAGGCAAAATAGTTGTTGAAGGTGGTACTGTTGATCAGAGCCGTACTTTTTATTCGAGCCTTTACCGTACATTGTTTTTTCCTAACAAATTGTATGAAATAAACGCGAATGATCAAATCGTACATTGGAGTCCTTACAACGGCAAAATTTTACCAGGTTATATGTTTGCTGGTACAGGTTTTTGGGATACTTTTAGAGCGTTGTATCCCTTCTTGAATTTGGTGTATCCTTCCATTAATAAGGAAATGCAAGGTGGGCTTGCCAATGACTTTAAAGAAGGTGGGTGGTTACCTGAATGGAGCAGTCCGGGTTATGCTAATGTTATGGTAGGCAATAACTCTGCTTCTGTTGTTGCAGATGCTTATATCAAAGGCTTGAGAGGTTATGATATAGAAACTCTTTGGGAAGCTTTAAAACATGGTGCGAATAATGAAGGGTCATTGACTGCCGTTGGCCGTGCAGGTGTAAACTATTATAATTCTTTGGGATATGTGCCCTATGATGTAAATATTAATGAAAACGCTGCACGTACTTTAGAATATTCTTATGCTGATTTTGCCATCTATCAGCTTGGTAAAGCACTTGGCAAACCAGAAAGTGAAATAGATATTTATGCTAAGAGAAGCATGAATTATAAAAATTTATTTGATAAGTCAAGCGGTTTGATGCGTGGAAAAAATAAAGATGGGTCCTTTCAATCCCCGTTCAATCCATTCAAATGGGGAGATGCCTTTACTGAAGGCAATAGCTGGCATTACTCATGGTCAGTTTTTCATGATATAGCTGGTTTAGCTAAGCTGATGGGTGGTGATGAGAAATTTGTTACTAAGCTAGACTCTGTATTTACTCTTCCCCCAATTTATGATGAATCATATTATGGTAGTGTAATACATGAGATTCGTGAAATGCAAATTGCTAATATGGGACAGTATGCACATGGAAATCAACCTATTCAGCATATGATTTATTTATATAATTATGCTGGAGAGCCTTGGAAGGCACAATATTGGACTCGGGAAACCATGGACAAAATGTATAAAGCCACCCCTGATGGGTATTGTGGAGACGAAGATAACGGACAAACTTCTGCATGGTATGTATTTTCTGCTATGGGTTTTTATCCGGTAACACCTGGCGTTGATCAATATGTTATCGGTTCACCATTATTTAAGAAAGTAACAATTAATCTTGAAAATGGTAAAAAGGTAGTAATCCATTCAGATAATAATTCTTTAGAGAATAAGTATGTGCAAAGTCTAACAGTGGATGGTAAAAACCATACTAAAAATTGGGTTAGCCATAGCGATTTGCAGAATGGCGCTTTTTTGAATTTTAAAATGTCTGATACACCGAATAAAAAACGTGGAATAGCTAAATCTGATTATCCTTATTCCTTCTCTACCGAGAATAATAAATAATTAGATTTCGTAAATACCGGTGAGAAGTTTTCCGATTGCCGTTCAACATTTCCTAGTTACAACGAGTGACGGTTCAATAAGCACATCACCTATTTATCAAAATTCAGGATAGCCTACACAAGCTGATTAAGGTCCTCTTGGCTATTAATTAATTAATTTAAATTATAAGTATTTTTCTAGTAAAATGTATTTTCGCTCATGGTCATTAAAAGAACACTCTTTAGTTTACTGTTAATTAGTTTGATGCCTTTATTAGGAAATGCACAACAAGCAAATACCGATCGCGTTATTTGGTTACAATACTTGGAAAAAGTAACGCGACCGGTGCTTGAAAACCTTGCAAAGGATCAGTTGAAAGAGAATATGATAGTGGAGCTTGCACCCAATATTGATAATGCAAGTCACCGTACTCATGTTGCTTATCTGGAGGCCTTTGGCCGTACGTTAAGCGGAATTGCGCCTTGGCTTGATCTGAAAGGCGGAAATAAGCAGGAAGTAGAGTTACGCAATCAATACAGAACATGGGCATTGAAAGCAATTAGTAATTCAGTTAATCCGAAGGCTAACGATTATTTATTGTGGAAAGGAGGACAGCCTTTGCTTGATGCCTCTTTTTTTGCATTAGGGTTGATTCGTAGTCCTTGGCTATGGGAAAATCTTTCAAAAGAAGATCAGGACAATGTGGTTTCAGCCTTGTTGCAAACCAGGGATTTTGTTCCTGTGTATAGCAATTGGATTCTTTTTTCTGCAATGATTGAAACTTTTTTTTGTAAGTATGGGATGCCATATGATAAAATAAGAATTGAATATGCTTTACGAACATTCTCTGAACATTGGTATACAGGAGATGGAATGTACGCTGATGGTATGGATTTTAGAATGGATTATTATAACAGCTATGTAATTCAACCATATATTCAGGCTATTATTGGAGTTATGGGTGATAAAGGCATGCACTACGATTATATTTCAAAAGATTTTAAGAAAATAAGTGAGCGATATGCAGAAATACAAGAACGTTTCATAAATACTGACGGAACTTTTCCTGTAATGGGAAGGTCCATTGTTTATAGAGGAGGGGTATTTCATCATTTAGCAGATGTTGCTTTACGTAAAAAATTACCCAGTACTTTACAACCAGCACAAATAAGAGGAGCCTTAACTGCAGTAATTAAGAAAACATCTGAATCTTCAAACACTTTTACAAAAGAAGGATGGTTAACAATTGGTTTATATGGGAAAACAGCCTTCATTAAGTGATTTTTATATTACAACAGGTAGCCTTTATTTATCAGCAACAATTCTACTGCCCTTAGGACTGTCCGAGTCAGATGAATTTTGGGCAGGTAAGAAAGAGCCTTGGACAGCTGTTAAAGTATGGAATGGTGAAGATATGAAGGCCGATCATGCTTTAAATATTAATTAATGAGGTTGACATTTATGGATTTAATAGTATCTTATTTATTAAAACGGGTTTAAGATTTCGTTTTTATTGACAGCTGCAGAAATGGTAAGATATGCAGATCCTTAGGCAAAAAAATGATTTTTCATTTAATAAAAATTAACATTAAAAAAGAGAATACCTATGATGAAATTGTCCTTAAACCTATTATATATACTAGTGATATATTTTGGGATACATAATTATTTTAATAGAATTGAAAAACAAACGAATAAGCAAGAGTTAACTGTTTATTTGTCTTCAAACTTTTTGGAAGCGAAAGACAGTATATTTGATGAGAAACAAAAATGGCCTGATGGATTAACGTTTACTAAGTTTGCCGGTCCGGAAGTTACTCCAAGTCCTGCCTGCTTGGCAGTAGCACCCACAGGTGAAGTCTTTGTTGGAGTTGATATGATTGGATCTTTAGGGAAAGATCCGGGTAAAGGCCACATTCTTAGATTGATTGACGAGGATCATGATGGCAAAATGGATAAGTATACAGAGTTTGCCCGGGTTAATAATCCACGTGGTATCTTTGTTTTAGGTGATCAGGTCTTTGTATTACATACAACTTTCTCTCAAGAAACTGGTAAAGCTACTGGTATGGATTTGGTTGTTTTTGAGGATAAAGATCAAAACGGGATTGCAGATGGTCCTTCTAAACCGCTTATACAAAACCTTAGTAATACCACATTATTATGGGAACGGGGAACCGATCATGCTACCAATGGTATTCGGATGGGCATTGATGGATGGATTTATATAGCAGTTGGCGATTTTGGTTTTTACAATGCGACTGATCGATCTGGCAAAAAGCTGACCATGCTAGGTGGTGGAATTTTACGTGTACGCCCTGATGGAACTGAGATGGAGGTTTATACACACGGTATGCGTAATATTTATGATGTAGCAATAGATCCTTACATGAATATTTTTACAAGGGGGAATACCAATGATGGTGGTGGTTGGAATATACGATTTTCGCACCAACTTCAATCTGGCGAATATGGATACCCGCTGTTGTTTCAAAACTTTACCGATGAGATAATTCCTGCTTTGGTAGATTTAGGCGGAGGTTCCGGTACGGGCGCTTTGTTTATGGATGAAGATACATGGCCTGAAAAATATAACAAAGTTCCGATGATGGCGGATTGGGGTAGAAGCCAGCTTTATATCCATCGTGTTATTCCATATGGTGCTAGTTTTACACAGAAAGACGAGGAGTTTATTAAATTGCCACAAATTACGGATTTAGATGTAGACGGATCGGGAAGACTTTATTTGTCAGCTTGGGACGGTGCAGGATATTCAGGTAATCCGGATAGGGGATATGTGGTACGGTCTGTACCAACTGACTGGACTTACAAAGCCTTTCCAGATCTGAAAAAGGCATCCATTAATGAATTAGTAACGTTGTTAAAATCGGGTAGTTCGGTAGCAAGGCTTTATGCTTCTCAGGAACTTATAACGCGGCCTGAAGAACAGGCCGCTGCAGCTGCATTGTTAATTGCTTCAGATAAAGCTTTGCCTTTGTATTCTCGAGTTGCAGGTATTTATACCTACGTTCAGATAGTTGGTGAAAAGGCTGTGCCTGCTTTGCTACAACTCGCCGAAGAAAAGGTGGTAAGGGAATTTTCTTTACGAGCCCTGGCGGATAGAAAATCTAATTTAAAGAATGTTCCTACAAAACCATTTGTCGAGGGATTGAAAGATCCTTCAGAACGGGTTCAAGTAGCTGCTATCATTGGTTTGGGAAGGCTTGGTAGAATTGAAACAGCTACTTCTTTATTGCAAACAAAGCTTCCGGATTCTTTTGTAGCACCTGCAAAAAATACGGAAGGACCGCATACTACGCCTAATTCGGCTATTGTTCCTGCTCATCTAGCTGTTCAGGCCTTGGTAAACCTACATGCAGTAAATGCTAGTCTTGGCTTTATAGGCACTGAAAATTATGATCTTGCACTTTGGGCATTGCGGTATATGCACGATCCGAAAGCAGTTGATGGATTAATTGCAGCTTATCAGCAGACTAAAAATCAAAAAATTAAGGATCAAATCTTAGTTACTTTGTCAAGGCTTTATAAAAAAGAAGCACCATATGATGCATCTTGGTGGTGGGGTACCCGCCCCGATTCTCATGGGCCTTATTATAAAGGAATTGTTTGGAAATCATCACCAGTTATTGAAAAGTTCCTTAAAGAGGAATGGAAAAAGGCCGGTGCTTCTAAAAAGCAGTTTTTTGCTGATCTGAATGCCAGACATCGGATGGGTATCGATGCATTTAACATAGAAGAGAAAATTGCAGTAACCAAAGAAGAAAAAGAGATCAAAGTTGACCTGGAAAAAATTAAGAATCAAAAAGGCCAGATCGGGAAATCATCTATCGAAGATGTGATGATAGCCATTGCTAAAATAAAAGGAGATCCTGTGAAAGGTAAGGCCATTTTTGCCAAACAAGGATGTTTTGCCTGTCATAGTATAAGTAAAAACGAAAAGATGAAAGGACCTTTTATGGGACAGATTGGATCTATCATGAACCGCGAACAGATTGCTGAATCTATTCTTAAACCCAATGCATCTATTTCACAAGGCTTTGCTACTGTATTGATATCAACTAAAAGCAAGAAAAGCCTTATGGGTTTCATTACTGAAGAAACCGCTGAGAGAGTGGTTTTACGTAATATCGCCGGTGAAGTTTTTATCATTAAAAAGAGCAATATTGCTTCAAGAAAGGAAATGGATACTTCGATGATGCCATCCGGTTTAGGCAACGCCTTATCCTATGAAGAATTTGCATCACTTGTTGCCTATCTTTCTGAACAGAAATAGTTGGGGTTTCCAAAACTGTAATTGATATAACTTCTATACTATTTAAATTTAACTTGTTTAGTTTATATTGTATGTTAACTAAACAAGTTAAATTTAATACAAAACAATAGGTAAGTCGAGAGCTTTAATTATCATTTAATTAAAATAAGTTATATAATTGATATTCTTAAAATATACTCTTTTCCCAGATTCATTCTAACTGCTTTGTCTTGCAACAACTCCTTTGTCTTAAGATCACGGATTAACATTTCAAACAGATCGCGTGCTACAGGCTTGCCACTTATGTTATTATTAACCTTGCCATTTTTGATTTCGAGATTAAATGTATAATCAAAGCCTTTTCTGCTTCCTAAAGAGTCAAAATCATATTTATATAGTTCAATTTTCCGTTCACCGTTGACAGCATTTTTAAGCTGCATAGCGATAACACGTAGATATTTCTGCCAAAGTTGATTGTATAAATTTTGTTCTGTCATAATAATTCAATGCTTTTTAATACGTTGTCTTAATGCTTCTGCTTGTTGCAACTTTGCTTATTGTTTCTTTTTTATATAAAGTATTAATGCCTTAAAACAGACCGCAAACGTAGAGGTCAAATCTTTAAACGATTTGAAATATGTTTTCAAAGCTACTGGATTTTTGAAAGAGAAACTAATCTAATTACTCAAACTTTTGATTTAACCGAAATTAATTCAATTAAACAGCACCATGCGCTTGCTGAAAATTCTATGTCCTTGTTTAAATCTAACATTAGAAATCTTTGACAATTAATAAAGGAACAGAGGTTATATTTGTGCCAATGAGAATATTTTATTTGTTTCTGATACTTTGCGTAGGTTTTTTCGGCTGCAATGACTTTGAATATAGTCCCAACCAGATCTTTGATAAGGACTCTTATAAAGACATTAATGAAATTAATTTAAACAAGTTGGGTGATGGCAGTCAGGATGATACAGTTCGGTTTGTGTTGACTGGTGATACCCAGGAATCACACGATGAAACGGTTGATTTTTATAAAAAAGTAAATTCCATGCCAGGAATTGATTTTGTTATTGTGGCTGGAGATATTACTGAATTTGGAGATTTAAAGGAGATGCAATGGGTTGCACGAAATCTTAATAAGCTAAATGTTCCTTATGTAGCAGTTATAGGAAATCATGACCTTACTTCCCGTGGAAGAGATGCTTTTCTCCGAATGTATGGGAAGCTTAATTATTCCTTTATTTATGGAGGGGTTAAATTTATTTGCCATGATACCAATAGTAGAGAGTATCGATTTAATGGACAAGTACCTGATATCCCTTGGCTTAAAAAAGAATTACAGCCTGAAGTTGGAGTGGATAGTTACGTTGCAATCTCTCATGTGCCACCTACTTCCCCGGATTTCGATGAAGACCTTTTAGAAGATTATGCCACCATTTTTGATCAAACTCCTGGCTTTCTTACTTCTTTTCATGCGCATACCCATAGTTTTGAGGAGTTTAAACTAGATAATTCACCTATTCCATATGTAATTACAAGTGCCATTGGAAAAAGCGAATTTTTATTGATAGAGATTGTAAATAATAAATTAAGTTTTGAACGGATACCTTTTTAAAATATCATCTATAGTATTATTTCTTTTTGCAGGAACAATGAAGGGATCTGCACAAAACCTGAAATTTTTAATCCCCGATGCAGCTATAATACAATATGCCGGTAGTATTGGTTACTTCAGTGTAGGGGCCGGGTATGAAATCTTTAAGAATAAAAGGGGATATATTGATTTTAATTATGGTTACGTGCCTGCTTCTAAAGGAGGCGAGCTTTATGCTGTTACTGCAAAATTTGCTTACAAACCATTTGACATTAAACTGAAGGACTGGGGAAAGCTTTACCCTTTTAATCCGGGTTTTTTCCTTAGCTATACTTTTCACGAAGATCTCCCTTTCAAGTTTCATTCAAGTGAATATCCGTCTGGTTATTATTATTGGTCACCAGCCTTAAGACCTCATTTATCTTTTACAAATGAGATTGAGTTTTCTATGGCTAAAATATGGGATGGTTTGGGAATCAAGAAGATTGGTGTCTATTCAGAATTTAATACAAATGATTATTATATTATCAATTATTTTCAGAACGTTTCATCGTTATCCTTGTCTGATATTTTTCAGCTGGGAATTGGTATCCGCCTAAAATTCTAGATTTTTTGAGCTAAATTTTGAATTTCCTCAATTCCGTTTAATCTTAAAGCAATACTATAACATCAAAAAAAGGGATCAAGCGGAATTGTTGGGGGGATGAAGATTTTAAGCATATATTTTAGCTAGTCTGAAAAGGAAAAAATCGATATCCCTTACACCTCTTGAAGTAGCCCTGAAGGCCTTGACCTTCGCATTGAAGGACTCGGCCGATGCATTGGTGCTCCGGTTGATGAAGAAATTCAGGATGGAAAGGTAATGGGACTGAACCGATCTTGATACGGTCCTGAAAGATTCTATCCCGGAATCCTCCACCTTATTATACCACAGTGCCAATCTTTTAAACGCCTGCTCCTTGCTGGTACAGATCCTGAAGATAGCTCCCAGTTTTACAGAAAGATCATAAGCCTGCTTAAGGACCGGGTACCGCTCAAAAAGGAGCTTTGCACGTTGACCCTGTGAACCTGTCCACTTTGAGCGGTGCTTGAACAACAGGTAGCGGCTCCTTGCCAGCAACTGTTTTACCGTATCGCCATTCTCAAGGATCTCGGGCTGGTAGGCCACCCTGTTCTTTTTTGATTCGGCAATCGCTTCATTCTCTTTGTCCAATGCTTCCCAGCGGTATTTGATCCTTGCTTCCTGTACTGCATCGAAAGCCAGTTTCTGAACATGGAAACGGTCAATGACCCGGTGTGCGTTGACAAAACAGCGTTTGATTGCCAGTTGCATATTGGCAGCCATATCCATGGTGACTTCCCGTACCCTTTTCCTTATACGTTCGGGTATTTTCTTTAGTACCGTAATGATATCCTCCGCCACCGTACCTTTGATCATGGCTACTAGCGTACCTTTTCTACCCCGTGCCTCTTTGTTGGTTGCAATGGTATACAGTTCACCGTTGGAAAGGGCCGTTTCATCGATGCTGAGCATCATTCCTACATTCTTTGTAAAGAGCATCCAATCGCTGGCATGCCCTTTTTGGTCCCAGCCACTGAAATCACTGATGTGTTCCTTATACTGCTCCTGGAGCTGTTTGCCATCAAGCTGGAAATAATGGCCAAGGTGATAGCAGCTGATGGGATGGTTATCCAAATACTCCTTTTAAAAAAAGGCCGAATTCCGTAGTCATCCGCGCCCCTTTATGTACCAAATCCCAGTCCCTGGTGACCGTCTCACCGCTGCTGAGCACTTTCCATCTGCGCCGTTTGATGCACAAGGCCACCTTCTGGCCACGGATGGGAAAATCCTGGATGCGGGTCTCGGGAAGGAAGCCTTTGGACTCCAGGGGCTGATCTTTGTATCCTGAAGGCGCTATGTTCTTTTCTTCAAGATAGATTTTAAGGCCGGAGGAATCTTTTTCAACGTTCATCAGATCAAAATATTCAAGTATCCCTTCGGGAAGTAGGAGACTGACAAGGGTATGGTAGGCGGGTTCCAAAATAAATGTGTTCTTTGCTTTCTATAAAAACACAAAAGAAAGAAATTTTATCCTTCCCCCCAAGAATTCCGCTTGATCCGCTTTAAAGCATTCAATACGATCGCCAATACAATAACGATCAATTACAGATCAATCCTTAATTATTTTATCAATAGAAGTACAAACGCCTCCGCGGAATCCTTTAATGCAAAAATAAAAGCTTTT
>Ga0160445_100225_pt1 | contig 41313 bp, 40 predicted proteins | sample HID1972M_E1MG_FD_108215 | JGI IMG/M metagenome (GOLD analysis project Ga0160445, IMG submission 108215) | Enriched pill bug-associated microbial communities from UW Madison campus, WI, USA - HID1972M_E1 MG | ecosystem: Host-associated > Arthropoda: Insects > Digestive system > Unclassified ... | reverse complement strand
TGAACTAAGAATACCGTTTTCATCTATCTTATCAATCTTAACTCGCCCGGAAGCATGGATTATCTCTGATTTGTTGATCAAAATTCCTACATGAGTAACTTTGCCATCTTTATTATCAAAAAATGCCAGATCGCCAGGAATTACTTTTTGTAAAGAATCGATCGTCCTTCCTTCCTCTGCTTGTTGACAAGCATCTCTGGGAATTTTTTTTCCAAAATGCTTGTATATCATTTGAGTAAACCCTGAACAATCTATTCCAAATAAAGTTCGTCCACCCCATAAATATGGTGCATTTAAGTAAAACCGGGATACTTCCTCAACCTCCTTTGTAAAATCGCCTTCTTCCGGATCTCTTGCAAGTCCTAAAAACATGTATTCAGTCTTTTCAATTTGAAAAAGACCCTCTTCTTCCATCATAGGCAGCGTACTGCCTGGCAATAAATGTAACATTTCATCATGACCAAGTTTCATCACTATGGCATGGGAAGAAAGATCGGATATTAATTGTTTCCTTGTATTTAATCTTCCATATAATAGGGAAGATATTGGGGTTATCTGCTTTGTATCAACCCACCCTTCGTATTTATCATGGGCTAATCTAATAAGAGACCACTGTTGTCTTTGATCTAATATTTCAAAGCAGTCTCCGAATAAAAGTTGAGATATCAGTTCGCTTTTATGTAAAGGTTCTGATCGTAAGGGTATTAAAGCTAAAGAACAAATTCCGTACTGCATTATATAATCCATTTTTGAAACAATATAAAATTACAATTTAAAACCAGATTCCATCAATATTGTTATCTTTATACATAAAACCGATTAACATGTCTGCTATTCATAACTTTCAAAGAATTTTAATTGCAATCGATGATTCCTCTTATTCTGAAAAAGCCGCATTATATGGCTTTCATTTAGCTCACATTTTAGATGCACATGTTGCATTATTAAACGTTATGGATCCTCCATCTACAACTTATTCAGGGGACCCGTTGTTAGGACAACAACCTTTAGTAATGCCAGAAATAGCCGAAATGCAAGAAGAGGCTTCAAAATCAGTACTTGAACGCTATAGTGCAAGTTGGAAAAGTGAAAAAGAACTCATAACCTTTAGTAAAATAGGAAATCCAAGAGTTGAAATATTAGCCACCGCTGTAGAATGGAATGCTGATTTGATCATTTTAGGAACACATGGCAGAACCGGCTTTGATCATTTTATTTCAGGAAGTGTTGCAGAAGGTGTGGCCCGCAGATCAGCATGTCCGGTTCTAATCGTACCAAATAAAACAGAACAATAATTGTTGTACTGTTTATTATTTACTCATTGTGTAAAAACACCTTTTTCGCAATTAGCTCTTCTTCTGTTTCACGTCTGTCTTCATCATCAACGCAACAATCAACCGGACAAACGGCTGCACATTGTGGTTCGTCATGAAAACCAACACATTCAGTACATTTGTCGGGAACTATATAATAAATTTCATCTGAAATTGCTGCCTGAAGTTCATCAGCATCAGCAACTCTTCCATCACTAAAATTGATTAAACCTGTTAATTCCGTTCCATCTGAATAGCGCCAAGATTCCCCAGCATCATAGATAGCATTATTGGGGCATTCAGGTTCGCAAGCCCCACAGTTAATACATTCGTCCGTAATTATAATAGCCATTATTTTATTTCAAGATATATTATCATTTATAAAAAAACCTAAATAGGGAACCGTCATTCAATGCATAAAATAAGTTTCCTATTTTTGCAAACAAATATAAAGTATTCTTATAGACATTCAATTAAAAAACACATATTTTGACAAGTAATCAACGCATAAAGGCTTTTGTTAATCTGAAATTACATTTATCGAAGGAGGTTCAGCCGCTAATCAACATCATTCAATCATCAAAACATCAAAACCCTTGGTTTACTCCCGAAAATGTTGAGCGAGCTCTTCAGGCAAATATTAATTTACTTAATAGCGATGATTTAATAAAATGGACTGATCCTTATTCTAAAGATTTCCAAGAGGATAATTCTAAAACTGTCGGTTTGATATTGGCAGGCAATATCCCTATGGTAGGCTTTCATGATGTTTTAGCCTGCTTAATTGCCGGTTTTAGCGTTCAAATTAAGGTTTCGGCAGATGATAAATTGCTGATACCTTATTTATTAAATAAACTAATTGAAATTGAACCTCATTTTTCATCGAAAATAGCTTTTGTAGATAGATTGTCCAACTTTGATTTGGTTATTGCGACTGGAAGCAACAATTCTTCTCGTTATTTTGAGTACTATTTTAAGAATATACCGCATATCATTAGAAAAAACCGAAATGCTGTAGCACTTATTTCAGGAGATGAAATAGAAAACGATCTAAAAAACCTTGGTCATGACCTATTTGATTACTTTGGATTAGGTTGTCGGAATGTTTCAAAAATATACTTTCCTGAAGGCTATAATTATTCTAAATTCTTTGAAGCAATTGAATATTTTTCATCGATAAGCAACCATTATAAATACCATAATAATTATGAATACAACAAAGCTATTTATTTAATAAATAGAGATAAACATTTAGATAATGGCTTTTTGTTATTAAAAGAAGATAAGCGGATAGCATCCCCTTTAGGTGTGGCCTATTTTGAAGAATATAACAATGTGAAAGAAGTAGAAAAAACATTACAAGAGGAAAGGGAATTAATTCAATGTATTGTAAGTAAAACAGAAATCAAAGGCTCTGCCCCCATCGTTAACTTTGGCAGAACTCAAATGCCAGGTTTAAATGACTATGCTGATGGAGTAAATATTTTAGATTTTTTAAAGAGCCATAAATAGTTTATAGTTAACTTTGAAAATATGTACATCATAAAAGTAAAAGGCGTTGCAAAGATTCCTGATTATGTTCAGTTGCGTGATGAGGAATTTACTTTACTGGCTTATTTTCGTGTTGACCGTCCGGATAAATCGCTAGATAAAATTGGATTAGGCGATAAAAAAGATATCATAATGAACCTGGTTAAGGAAATACCTTTTGGAAAAATAAAAAAATTAGAACTTTAAAATGGATCACAACTTAGTAATAACTTTAAAAAACGTCGACATCTACCAGCCAAAACATTTGGTTTTATCCAATGTAAACCTTCATATCCAATCTGGAGAATTTGTATATCTAATCGGTCAAACTGGATCTGGAAAAAGTAGCTTACTCAAAGTGATCTATGGCGACCTACCTATAGCAGCGGGAGAAGGAATGGTTGCAGGCTTCGACTTAAAAAAATTAAGTGAACGTGACATTCCATTTTTACGTAGAAAATTAGGAATAGTTTTTCAGGATTTCCATCTATTAACAGATCGTACAATTGAAAAAAACCTTGAGTTTGTTATGCGTGCTACTGGCTGGAAAGATAAGAACCTAATGAATGAGCGAATGCTTGATGTTTTGGAAAAAGTAGGATTACGTTCCAAACTAAAAAAGATGACTCATGAACTTTCCGGAGGAGAACAGCAAAGGGTAGTTATTGCTCGAGCGCTTTTAAATAATCCTGAAGTCATATTAGCTGATGAGCCTACAGGAAATTTAGATCCTGACACTTCCGAAGAAATCGTTCTGTTATTACGGGAAATCAGCCGTTCAGGTACTGCAATTTTAATGGCTACACATGATTATCAAATTATCAATAATTTACCATCCCGGATAATCAAAACACAAACAGGTTCATTAATAGACAACGTCAGTATATAATTCACCTGGCTATTTCACGTCAATTTGTTCCAATAAACATCCTTTTTACTGACATGTTGACGCAGAAAAACAATTGGCAATACAATTGTTTAGATTAATCTATAAAAAATATACAAATAATGCGACCTTTATGATTTTGCATCATAAGGCAAAAAATTATATTTATAAAGCGTATTTCTGATATATTAAAAAACGAATTAAATAATTATTCAAATGAAAAATAAAAATCCTGACGAACATTTGGAGAATAAAAACATTACTGATGAATTAGAGTCAGTTAATGAAGCTCGCCTACATGATAAAGACGGTCATACTGATGATGAAATCGATGAAAGCAATGATCTATCACCAGAAAATTTATTAAAAGCAGAATTGCAAGAATCAAATGATAAGTATATACGTTTATATGCCGAATTTGATAATTATAAACGACGTACATCCAAAGAACGTATTGATTTTTTGCAGTCTGCAGGAAAAGAAGTGATAAGTGAACTTTTACCTACTTTAGATGATTTTGAACGTGCTTTAAAAGCAATGGATCAAACAGATAACATTGATTCAGTAAAAGAAGGAATACTACTTGTTTCACAAAAACTAAAAAAGACACTTCAACAAAAAGGTCTAAAAGAAATGAACTCCATCAATCAGCCGTTTGATGCAGAAATCCATGAAGCAATAACCAAGATTCCGGCCCCTACCGATGATTTAAAGGGTAAAGTGATAGATGAAGTGGAAAAAGGATATTATCTAAACGATAAAGTGCTTCGCTATGCAAAAGTAGTTGTAGGAAGTTAGAAAATAAAGATGTCAAAAAGAGATTATTACGATATATTAGGAGTTTCACGTTCTGCAGATCATGCAGAAATTAAAACATCCTATAGAAAGTTGGCTATTAAATTCCACCCTGATAAGAATCCCAACAATCCTGAAGCGGAAGAAAAATTTAAAGAAGCTGCGGAGGCATATGAAATCCTAAGCAACGCGGAAAAGCGGAAACGGTATGATCAATTTGGTCATGCAGGCGCAAGTGCAAATGGAGGCGGTTTCGGCGGAGGAGGAATGGATATGGAAGACATATTCAGTCAGTTTGGAGATATTTTTGGTAACAGTGGTAGCCCATTTGAAAGCTTTTTTGGAAGTTCCCAGTCACGTGGAGGAGGTAGGCGAGTTGTTCGAGGTAGTAATTTACGGATTAAAGTGAAACTTACCCTTGAAGAAATAGCGAAAGGTGTAGAAAAGAAAATAAAAGTAAATAAGAACGTTGTTTGTAAATCATGTGACGGCTCTGGAGCAAAAGATAAGTCTTCTTTTAATACATGTAGAACATGTAATGGATCAGGTTCTATTAAAAGAGTTACTAATACCATTTTGGGACAAATGCAAACAACCAGCACTTGTCCTACTTGTAATGGTGAAGGCGTTGAAATTACAGCCAAATGTTCACATTGCCATGGTGAAGGCTTAACCAAAGGTGAAGAAACCATCTCAATCAATATTCCAGCTGGAGTTAGTGAAGGTATTCAACTTTCCATGAGTGGAAAAGGGAACGCTGCACCTAGAGGAGGAATTCCCGGAGATCTTATCATCCTAATTGAAGAGATCCCCCATGAAATTTTAAAACGCGATGGGATAAATATAATTCATGATCTTTATATAAGCTTTATAGATGCAGCATTGGGCACTACAGCAGAAATTCCAACGATCGATGGAAAAGCTAAAATAAAAATAGAACCAGGCACCCAGGGTGGAAAAATTCTTCGGCTAAAAGGTAAGGGTATTCCTGAAGTAAATTCTTATATTAAAGGTGATCAATTGGTTTATATAAATATTTGGACTCCCAAAGCGCTCTCTAAGGAAGAAAGAACACAATTGGAAAATTTAAAAGATTCTTCAAATTTTAAACCTCAGCCTGGTAAAAATGAAAAAAGTTTTTTTGAACGAATGAAAGAATATTTCGATTAATACTAAATCCTATAATTTAAAAGCTTAACGACAACCGTTAAGCTTTTTTTATTTCATTGTAACATAATACTAACCATTCAATCTAACCTACAAAACCAATACTCAGATGCTAGAAGTAAAAGATATCGTTAAACAGTATGCTAAGCATCGTGCGTTAGACCACGTTTCATTTTCGATTAAGAAAGGAAGTATTTTCGGTCTCCTTGGACCTAACGGAGCCGGAAAAACATCTTTAATTCGTATTATCAATCAAATTACAGCGCCAGATCAGGGAGAAATTCTATTTAATGGCGAACCTCTTGGAGAAAAACATATTTCAAGAATTGGTTATTTGCCAGAAGAAAGAGGTTTATATAAAAAGATGCTTATTGGCGAACAAATGCTCTATTTAGCTCAATTAAAAGGGTTATCAAAACCATATGCAACAGAACGAATAAAGGACTGGTTTGAGAAGATGGAAATGCAAACTTGGTGGAATAAAAAAGTAGAGGATCTAAGTAAAGGAATGCAGCAAAAAGTACAATTTGTTGCAACGGTTATTCACGAACCTGAATTAATTATTCTAGATGAACCTTTTAGTGGTTTTGATCCTGTTAATGTTGATATTATTAAAAATGAAATAATAAACCTTAATAAAAAGGGATCAACCATTATATTTTCAACTCATCGAATGGAGTCTGTTGAAGAGCTATGCGATTCTATTGTGCTTATCAATAAATCTAAAAAAATCTTGGATGGGAAAGTTTCCGAAATCAAAAATGCGTATAGAAACAATCAGTATCTTATAAAATATACTACATCAGAACATCAACTTGAGAATCAAGAGGGGAACCATTTATTTAAAGTGTTAAGTATGGAGAACCATGACCATGAAACCAAAGCAACCATTGAAATTTCAGATAAGCATAGCATTAATGAAGTATTAACTTACCTTATTAGCCAACAATTTCAGATACAAGAATTAATTGAAATTATACCCAGCATTCACGATATATTTATAAAACAAGTCAAAGAAACCTATTAAAGAAGATGAACTACTAATGTAGGATCATTGCCTTTTTTTAATAACTTATTCAAATGAAAAAAATATTTCTTATTATAAAACGTGAGTATTTAAGTAGGGTAAAAAAGAAATCATTTTTAGTTGTTACCTTTTTGGTTCCTTTATTATTTCTAGGTATGTGGGGAGGCGTTATAGCCTTGTCAATTCAAGATACAAGCTCAAAATCAACTATTAATGTAATTGATCAAAGTGGTATTATTTTTAATGATTTAAAAAACTCTGGCAGCATTTATTTTAAGGAAGCAACAAAGCCTGCTGCAGAGGAAAAAAAGAATTTACAAGAGAATGAAAATCAATACCTTTTAATTATACCAGAAAATATTCTTGAAAAGCAAAGTTTAGAACTTCTTTCATCTCAAAAAGCCAGTGTTTTTATCCAAGGAGAAATTAGCGCGCAAGTAGAAAATCTTTTAAGAAAAATACAGTTAGAAAATGTAGGTATTGATATACAAACCTTAGAAAGCATTCAACCGAATATAAAAATAACTTCTTTAGAGATCACGGAAGCAGGTGAACAAGAATCAAATGCTGGTATTGCAATGGGTATTGGAATGTTTTCTTCCATTATGATCTATCTTACCTTATTTATTTACGGGGCTCAAGTAATGCGGGGAGTTATAGAAGAAAAAAACAACCGTATTGTAGAGATAATCATTTCTTCTGTTAAGCCATTTCAATTAATGCTTGGTAAAATTATAGGAATAGGCCTAGTTGGTTTAACGCAATTTCTATTATGGATTGTTCTTTCAGGTACTTTATTTACAGTGGGAGGCTTAATTCTGGCAGACCAAATGCCTAATAATTTCTCACAGGAAGAATTAAGTGACTTATCTTCTTCAGTTTCAAGCTCTGCTGCATTTACTCAACAAGATAATATACTGAGTGATGTACAAGGAACAATGGCAAATATTGACTTTTCTTATTTAATCACTTGCTTTTTGATTTTCTTTATTGGCGGCTATTTATTGTATAGTGCATTGTTTGCGGCAGTTGGTTCTGCAGTTGATAACGAAACTGAAACACAGCAATTTATGTTACCAATTACAATGCCGCTACTTTTCACTTATATTATGTCATTTGGTGTTCTTGTTAAAGACCCACATGGCCCATTAGCATTTTGGTTAAGTATGATTCCTTTTACGTCACCAATTGCAATGATGGTACGCGTACCTTTTGGTGTCCCCTTGTGGGAGCTCTCTTTATCTATAATTCTATTAATAGGAGGATTTGTATTTACAACTTGGGTTGCTTCAAGAATTTACCGTGTTGGAATTTTAATGTATGGCAAAAAGGCAAGTTACAAAGAGCTAATTAAATGGTTTAACTACCGAAAATAACTCCCTTATCTTCATGGAGATCCTATGTAAAAATTTCGAAGATCTATCCGTACAACAAATGTATGATCTATTACAATTAAGATCAGAAGTTTTTGTTATAGAACAAAAATGCCTTTATCAAGATATGGATGGAATTGATAAAAAATGTTATCATCTTTTAATATATGACAAAGACGTATTGGAGGCATATGCTCGCCTAATTCCTGAAAATATCACTTTTAAGGAACATTCTATTGGTCGAATTGCAACAAGAAATCATGGTAGAGGAATGGGTACCATTTTGATGCAAGAGGCGCTCAAACAAATGCAAATTTTATTTGGTGAAGCACCTATCCGTATTGGGGCACAAACTTATGCACTAAATTTCTATAAGAAATTTAAATTTATACCTTCAGGTAGCGTATATCATGAAGATGGAATTGAACACATAGAAATGATCAGGAACTGAATCCCGAAATTCAGACTTCTCTTGTAATATCCCAGTTTTCGAGATATTCCGTTATTCTTTTCAAGAACATTCCTCCTAAAGCCCCATCTACAACACGATGGTCGTAAGAAAGAGAAAGAATCATTTTTTGACGGATTGCAATTACATCCCCATATTCTGTTTCCATCACTGCAGGTTTCTTCACAATGGCTCCTAAGGCCAAAATTGCTACTTGGGGTTGGTTAATAATGGGTGTACCTGCAATGCTGCCAAATGAACCAACGTTAGTAACTGTAAAAGTCCCTCCCTGTGTTTCATCTGGTTTTAATTTATTGTTACGAGCACGCTGAGCTAAATCATTAACCACCTTGGTGATTCCGACCAGATTGAGTTGATCTGCATTCTTGATTACCGGAACGATTAAATTTCCTGATGGCAAAGCTGCAGCCATTCCAATATTAATGTTTCGTTTTTTAATTATCTGTGAACCCGATACGGAAATATTAATCATAGGGTAATCACGAATAGCTTTTGCAATGGCTTCCAAAAATATAGGAGTAAAGGTAATTTTGGTCCCTTCCTGCTTTTCGAAACTGGATTTAACTCTGTTTCGCCAATTTACAATATTGGTGACATCTGCCTCTATAAATGAACAGACATGTGGGGAAGTTTGAACGCTTAAAACCATATGCTCCGCAATAAGCTTACGCATACGATCCATTTCAATGATTTCATCACCTTCTGAAGCCGAAATAGTGGATTGAGAAGCCTGCTTTTTTAAAGCAGCACTCGTTACTTCAACATGGTTTTCTCTAAGCTTTTTGGAAGCCACAAAATTTAAGATATCTTGTTTAGTAACACGCCCTTCTAACCCAGACCCTTCAATTCTTCCTAATTCCTCTAAGCTAACACCCTCTTCAAAAGCGATATTTTTCACTAAAGGAGAATAGAATCTACTCGAAGAATTAAGATCATTTTGTTTTATTTCTTTTTCTCCTGACAAATCTGCTTTTTCATTCAATAATTCAGCGCCAGGAATTGATGATGGGATATTACTTTCTTCTTTTACTATAGAATTCATTGAGGAAGATTCCTCCGTTATTGGATTATTGTGCTCCTCTATCTCTTCACTTTCGATTTCCATTACTGCTATGCTATCGCCCACTTGAACAATTTCATTTTCTTTAAATAACTGTTCAATAAGTTTACCCTTAACAGGTGAAGGGATTTCAGAGTCAACTTTATCTGTTGCAATGTCCAATACGGCTTCATCAATTTCAATAGAATCGCCGGGTTGTTTAAGCCATTTTACTATAGTTGCTTCCGAAACACTTTCTCCCATACGAGGAAGAAGTAAATTATATTTTGCCATAAACTAAATGTTCAATGATAAGCGAAGTTAAAGAAAAAATTGGAAGAATTTGTTTTTACGGAATATCATTTGCCATACGAAACCTTTACCCATTCTAAATTTCTATAAATGCATATTCTCTTCTCTAACTAATCGTAATAGCAAATTTAAAGCATTGTTTGATGCCCGAATAATATTGTCATTTCTACGAGTTCCAAACAGAAAATTATAAGATTTAGTTTTATTTATTCCAGCTATAGCAACCCATACTGTTCCAACTGGTTTTTCAAGAGACCCCCCATCAGGACCTGCAATGCCCGTAATCGCGACAGAATAATTACTTCCAATTTTACGCTTTACTCCTAAGGCCATTTCAATAGCCGTTTGCTCACTTACTGCTCCAAAGTCATCCAGCGTTTTTTGCCGCACATCAATAGAACTAACTTTAACATCGTTGCTGTAACTAACAATACCACCTAAAAAAACACGACTACTTCCAGGTATCTGAGTAATAAGATGAGAAACATAACCACCGGTACAACTTTCCGCAGTTGCCAATGTTAATTTATATTTTTCCATCTCTGCCAACAGCGTTTCTTCAAGTGTTTGTTGAGTATCGTTGACATAAAAGTTAATTAACGATGACTTTATTTCCTCTGCAAATCCATCAACTTCTTTCCTAAGCATATCTTCGTTGTCGCCTTCCGCACTTAACCTCAACCGTACTTGTGCAAATGAAGGTAAATAGGCAAGTTTAATGTATTTAGGCAAACGCTCTTCTATATCATAAATTCTTTCTGCAAGAAATGATTCTCCTAATCCTGAAGTCAATATATTTTTATGAATTATTTTTTTTCGTCCGTTTAAGTTCTTCAATCGGGGTAACACTTCATGCTCCATTAAATATTTCATTTCGGAAGGAACCCCGGGCATAACAGCGAAATATATTTGATTGTGCTTTATCCACATTCCTGGTGCCGTGCCCGCTTTATTAAACATCACTTCCGCTATTTTCAAAACTTCTGCTTGTTTCAGATTTTCTGAAGGCATTGGCTTTTCATATTTTGCAAAAATTTGTTCCACATGTTTTAGCACGCCTTCATCATATATTAATTCAGAATTAAAATACTTTGCCAGCGTTGGCTTAGTAACATCATCTTTAGTGGGGCCTAATCCTCCTGTCATTAAAATAATATCGGCTCGCGTACTTGCCAAAGTTAGCGCTGCTGTAATGTCTTCTTCTCGATCAGATATGGTAGAAATTTGCTTTACCTGTATACCGATTGCATTTAAATGAGAACACATCCAATTTGAATTTGTATCAACAACCTGGCCTATTAAAAGCTCGTCACCGATAATAATAAGTTCTACTTGCATAAAATAAAATTAAAAAATCGAAATAGCAGTTTAGCTAAAAACTGTTATAGTAATCATTACGCTTACTAAGTTTAAGATCTTGTAATATAGAGGCTTTTACACGTAAGGTGAAAGTATAACTTCGATAGGTACCAAAGGGAATCCATCCGAATGACATATCCCAACAATGTAAATCCCTGTAAATATTAAATTGAGTCAACGTTATCTTTTCAGCTTTAAAATCGTACCCTGTATTATATTGCACCTTCCATTTAGGAGTTAAATTGACATCGCCATATAAGTTTAGCGTACTTGTAACAGAAGAGATTACCCCGGGTTTAGAATAATAAAAACTAAAAGAGGCAGCCACGTTCCAAGGGATATTAAAATCAACGAAAGCATTTGGATCTGATGATATACGGGATAACTGCTGCCGTTGATCCTGGTTCATATTTTCACTTCCTTCATTCAAAGCATCAATGTTTTTATTTCGGTTCTTTGCTGCTTCTGAGTTTAAACTGTAATCCATAGAAAGACCGAAGCTAACTAAACGTGCCAGCGCACCATTTTCTATAGAATATTTATTAACCCTACGATTATTTATTGCATCATATTGATAAGGATCAAAAGACCCATTGAAATTAATTCCTAATTTTTGTTCAAAAAAGGATGTTCTTCCAGAAAAATTGATGTTGGATAGCTTGAATGAATCTGCAACAAAATTATAATTACCATTAAAAGACAAACCTTGCAATAGTTGAATCTTCTTAAATCCAGTACTATCACTTTCCGAACGGACCTTAGCTTCCAAATTATTATCAACTGAGAATCCAATACCCATCGATTCGCCCATCCCAGGACCTCCAAATACAGAATTTTCGTAAATAGAATATAGATTTTCATTTCCATTAGCGTCTTGATACCGCCGATAAAAACCAAATCGCTCATCCGAAAAATCCGGACGATAATTGAAATTTACAGATGGTGTGATAACATGGCGAATAGCAGCAAGTTTACCTTTAAACTCTTTCATACCGTATATTTTGGTAGATAATCCACTTGAAAGAGAATAATCATAGGCACGACTAAAACCAGGTACGGTATCTATTACCTGTACATAACCTCCAGCTGTATTATCTAAACCTTTTCTAATTGTCTGAAAATACCAACGTTCTGAATAATTAATGCTGGAATTAAATTGAAAAAATTTCAATGCATTTAAAGACAAGCTTATTGGAATATTATGCTGCAACCCATTTCTGAATTTTTTCAACGTTTCACTTTTAAATAACTCAGATTCTTTTGAATCAATCGAATTTCGCCCTTGCAAACTATAACCAACATTGATCCGCTGAAACCATTTTTGTTCTCCAATTCTATCTTTTGAATCAAAAGGATTGAAAGAAGTCATATTTAAATTAAAGGATGGCAACTCCAAATAAATAGTTCCTGCAGAAATATCTTGTCGATGTGAAAGAGATGAAGTAAAATTAAAACGGCCATCGCCAAAAATCTTACCATAGCTAATGCTGGATGACATACTATTTCTTGTGATTTGATCATAATCATAAGTTCCACCAGCAGCTGTTTGAGAATAATAAGACCCTGTACCTACATTTACCGAAGCACTAAATGTCGTACCCGGATTTGCTTCCTGTCGCTGACTATGATTCCAGGTAATATTAAAATCTTGTTGTGGCTTATATCCTGGAGTACCTTCTACTCCATTTCTTGTATTTGCATATCGTAAACTGAACCCTCCATCATATTTATAATTTTTACGATAACGAGCCCGCACTGATCCTTCATAGGAACCTTTAGAATAAAGTGAACCCCGTATTTCCGTATCCCAATAATCATTGAATCCAACATACCACCCAATGTCTCGCATAAAGAAACCTCGTGTATAATCTTCTCCAAACGTGGGAAACAAAAATCCTGAAGCCCTTTTATTCATCTTAGGAAAAAACCCAAAAGGTATTGTTATAAAAGGAAAGGGTACATCTTCAATAACCAGATATGAAGGGCCCGTAACTATATTTTTCTCAGTAACTACTCCTCTACTAATGTGGATACCGAAATGCGTATGGGGCTCGGGTAAATTACAGGTGCTATACATCGCATCCTTAATTGATGCTTCATCAAATTCATTTTTCTTTAATTGCCTAGCTTGAATAAACCCGCCTTCAACTTCTGAAAAGGTACCGAAAACTTTCCCTTTTTTGCTATTGAAATTATAATATAAAGAATCGGTAGTTGTTGGTGGTTCAGTCTGTGTTTTGAATATAGGCCGACCTCGATAACGATGACTGTGATCATACGAACCGCTAGCAAACAGTAACTTTGAGTTATTCTCAATCCTAATATAATCTGCAGTTAATTCAAAGTCTTCATATTTTATTTTCGCATTTCCAAAAAAATGGATAGTATTATTTCGATAATCCATCCAAGAAGAGTCACTTGAGCTGTTTATAGCTGCTTCTAATGCATTTGCCTTCGCCCTTGAGGTATCTGCCCCAGTAGTATTTAGAGAATTCCCATTCAATAATGTATCTTTAGCGATTGCAGTATCAAGACCTCCTACAAGCGTGTCTCTATTATCTACTTTAATGTTATTATTAATTAAAGTAGTATCTGGCACTTTTATAGTTGTATCTGGAGTAGGCACTTCTTGGCTAAATACTGAAAGTGCAGTAAAAAGCGTTATAAAGAATAATATTTGTTTAAAAATGCTTATAATCAATTTCAAAATATGACTTTGAATAGTACTTTTGTAAAAGGATTCTGAAACGCCAAAATTAAAGAAAATTAATCTAGCTATCTTCTAAATCTCAGAATTGTATAATTAAATTATTGAAACTTGTAATCTATTTATCGAAACGGGATTACACATAAAAAATTGTTGCTCAAATATGAAAAACAAAAATACTCAACTAAAACTCTTAACCATCCTATTTTTATTTTTTCTTTTACCTTGTTTCAGTTTTAGTAGGTTGAAAGAAAATCCAAACTATCGAATAAAAACAATTGTAATAGATCCTGGTCACGGTGGCCATGATGGCGCAACCCGAGGAGCTATTGCACGCGAAAAAGATGTAGCTTTACAGGTTGCTTTAAAATTAGGGAAAAGGATAGAAAGCGAATTGAAAGATGTTAAAGTAATATATACACGTAAAACTGATATATTCGTTAAATTATACGAACGAATTGATATTGCTAATGCTAATAACGCCGACCTGTTTATTTCAATCCATTGTAACTCTATGCCAAGAAGAGCAGGAAACGAACGTGTAAGCGGTACTGAAACATTTGTTTCTGGCTTTCATAGATTAGGAGAACAAGAAGTGGCTATGCGCGAAAATGCTTCCATGCTATTAGAGGATAATTATGAAGAAAACTATGACTTTGATCCAAAAGATCCCGAAAGTTATATTATCTTTTCCTTAATGAAAAACCAATATCGAGATCAAAGCATTAAACTTGCAAGTTTTGTACAAGATCAATTCTCAACATCAGGAAGAATTAACCGTGGTGTTAAAGAACAAGGATTGGCAGTATTAGCAAGAGCCGGAATGCCTGCAATCTTAACAGAAATCGGTTTTATAAGTAATCCATCTGAAGAAAGATATATGACATCAGCAGAAGGGCAAGCAGAAATTGTAAAAAACCTTACTAATGCAATTAAAGCATATAAAAATCATGTTGAAAGATAAAACATTCGTCTAAAAAGAACGTTAACAAAGCATTATAAATTTAAACAAAAAGATTTTGAAGATAGCGAATGAAACAAAAGTGGGAATATTGGCCGCGGTTGCCATTGCCATATTAATTCTTGGATATAGCTTTTTAAAAGGAAATGATGTTTTCACTACTGAGAACACCTATTATTCAACCTACGACCGGGTAGATGGACTAACTGTTTCTAAACCCGTGTTTGTTAATGGTTACCAGATTGGGCGGGTATCCGGCTTAACATTGATGGCTGACGGTAATATTTTAACTGAATTTAAAATCGACAAAAAATATGCAGTTCCGCAAAACACATTAGCTCGTATTTCAAGCACAGATTTATTAGGAAGTAAGGCTATTGTTTTTGAGTTGGGCGATAGCCAAATATATGCTCAAAACGGCGACACGCTAACTTCAGATATTCAAAAGAACATTATGGAACAGGTTGAACCTATCCAAAAGAAAGCAGAAGCCGTTTTTGCTGTTCTTGATTCTGTTTTGTCTTCGGTTAATAATACCATAAGCCCTGAATTCCAAAAGAATATTAATAGAAGTTTAGCCAGTATTGCCAATACCTTAAACACCTTAGAAAACACTGCTGTTCAAGTTGACGGTATGGTGGGCACTCAAAAATCAAAAATCTCAGGTGTTCTAACTAATTTGGAATCTATTTCCACCAATTTTAATAATAATAACCAAAAGCTAACACAAATATTCACTAACCTTGAAACTGTGTCGGGTAATGCTGCTCGATTGAACTTTGAAGAAACCATGAACAAAGCGAATATGGCCGTTGCAGATCTTCAATCGGTTGTTGATAATATAAACAATGGAAATGGCTCTTTAGGAAAGCTTCTAAATGATGAGCAGCTTTATCATAACCTTGAAGATGCTTCAAAAAGTCTTGATAATTTAATTATTGATGTGAAGCAAAATCCAAAAAGGTATGTTCATTTTTCAGTTTTCGGTCGTAAAGCTGAGTAAAGTATCTTCAATCCATTCGGTATAAAACGCCTTCTCTGTTTTTCCGGCTGCACGAATTTGTTGTGGTATAAAGCTTGTTTTGGTTTGCCCAGGTATGGTATTAACTTCTATAAAATAAAAGTTGTTGGTTCCATTCTCAAAAAAGAAATCGATCCGTATAAGTCCTTTACAATTTAATTTGAGATAAATATCTTTTACAATGCGCTCCATGCGATTAATTTGTTCTTCATTAATTTCAGCTGGAGTTATTTCCTGGGTTAAACCAGGTATATATTTTGCGTCATAATTAAAGAATGCATTTTCAGTTATAACCTCTGTTGCGGGAAGCACTTTAATTATATCATTAAACTTATAGACTCCAACAGAAAATTCACGCCCTGAGACAAATTCTTCTACCAAAACCTGTTTTCCCGTGTTTTTTGTATTAAAAGCTAGTTTAATTGCAGATTCGATGTCTGCGGCTTTCTCTACTTTTGACATACCAATACTGCTGCCCCCTGCATTGGGCTTTACAAAAATTGGCAAACGTAGTTTGCTTTGAATAATAGAAGGTGCCTTAGCCCTATCCTCTTCAAATAACTGCACAGATTTAGCTAGAAACAAATCTGGTATTCCATTAAGAATTGCCTTTGTATAAGCTTTATTCATTGTAAGGCTCGATGTAAGGGAATCACAACAAGTATATGGCAAACCAAGCATTTCAAAGTAACCCTGTAATAATCCATTTTCTCCTGGCGAACCATGGATCATCATAAATATTAAGTTAAAATGAACTTTTTTACCTTCAATTGTTAAGCTAAAATCATTACGGTCAATTGAATAAGTACTTCCCTCTTCATTTTTATATAACCATTGTTCAGGTGATATTTTTATCTTATATATATCATACCGTTCCCTATTTAAATTTTGTTCTACAAAATCTGCGCTGTTAAATGACACTTCTGCTTCTTCAGAATACCCACCGCAAAGCAAGGCTATTTTTAATTTCATAGGATTAATTTAAAAAGCAAATATAGATTTATTTTGATTCTCAACTAATCATCCAATAATAAAAATATAGATCATCTTTAATATTTTGATTAAGTTTGGAGTCTGAAAAAGCATGTTAAATCAATTGGATTAATATTTGCTAATAGTGACAATGCTTTGTTTAAATTTTTAATATGAGTAAATTCTTTCAATACTTAAGTACAAAAACTTTTAGAAGAAACCTGATTATAGCAATGATCTCCATCACTGTATTTGTTTTCTTAATATTTTTTATTCTTCGTATTTATACTAGGCATGGCGAGAAAATAGAAGTCCCCAATTTAAAAAACAAATCAATTGCGGAGGCTGTAGATTTGTTAGAACGCCAAGGGTTTAGGTATCAGGTTGATTCAGTGTATCAAGCTGATGCAAAACCTGGGATTATAATTGATCAGGATCCGGCAGCGGGCTCCAATGTAAAGGATAATCGCACAATCTATTTAACTATGATAACCATGAGCCCTCCAGTTGTTAATTTCCCAGAGATCCGAGAAATGACCTTTTTGGAAGCTCGTGCTATTCTTGGCAACTATGAACTTAAACTTGGTGACACAATTTATATACCCGATATTGCCAGAGATGTAGTATTAGACGTAAAATATGGTGGTGAAAAACTAAAAGCTGGACAAGAAATTCCAAAAGGTTCAAGAATCACTTTAGTTCTCGGTAATGGAATGGGCGATTCAGAAGTACTTGTGCCCAACGTAATCGGATTGACTTTAGATGAAGCACTTTTTTCTATCAAAGGCTCTTCCTTAAGTTTAGGAGCAGTTAATTATATGGGTTATATTACAGATAGCTTAAATGCGCGAGTTGTAAGCCAAACACCTATGCCTGATTCTTTAAATACGCAAAAAGTCAGTATAGGAACTGCCATTAATCTGGCATTAAGCAATTAAAACTTTTCATGGAAAAGAAAAAGTTAAACAATATAAAAAAAATAGCTCTTGCGGTTATTGTAATTATAGTGGTATCAGGAGCAACTATTGCATTTCTGGTTTATCAACGCTTTTTAGCACCCAGCGTTACCTCTGCGCAAGCCTATCTATATATTCCAACAGGTTCAAATTTCGAAGATTTGATGGAAAACCTTGGCAAAAATGATATTGTGAAGGATACATCAAAATTCCGCTGGGCGGCTGAAAAAAAGGATTATCCGCTTAAAGTTAAAGCAGGAAAATATAAATTACATGAAAACATGAATAATCGCACTTTAATTAATCTATTAAATGCTGGATTTCAGGAACCTGTAAAACTTCAATTTCAAAATATCAGGCTTAAGGAAAATTTTGCAAGTTTTTTAGCCACCGAGCTTGAGCCCGATTCATCTGCTTTTATAGCACTATTAAACAATGATTCACTTGCCCGAAAATATGGTTTTAATCACGAGAACTTCTTTTCCATGTTTGTTCCAAATACCTATGAATTTTTCTGGAATACATCTACAGGCGCTTTCGTGGAGAGAATGAATAAAGAATATAATACCTTTTGGAATGAGGAAAGAAAATCAAAAGCGAAGGCACTTCATTTATCACCCATTGAAGTCAGCAATTTAGCATCAATTGTTAAAGGGGAAGCTCTCCATGTTGATGAAATGCCGAAAATCGCTGGTTTGTACATAAATCGTTTAAAAAAAGGAATGCTTTTACAGGCTGATCCAACTGTTATTTTTGCAAACCAGGATTTTTCGATACGCAGGGTATTGAATAAACATTTAAAAACTGATTCTCCTTATAATACCTATATTTATAAAGGCTTACCTCCCGGACCAATCATGATGCCGAGTATTGCTTCTATTGATGCTGTTCTAAACTTTCAAGAACATAGTTTTATTTATATGTGTGCAAAGGATGATTTTTCAGGCTACCATAATTTTGCTAATACAATGGCTGAACATTTGGTAAATGCTCGAAAATTTCAAAAAGCTTTAGATAATAGAAATATAAAACGTTAATATGTTTAAATTCAGTTGTAATATTCGTGTACGCTACGGTGAAACAGACCAAATGGGCTATGTATATTATGGGAACTATGCCCAATATTACGAAGTTGCACGTGTTGAGATGTTAAGAAGTTTGGGCACATCCTATAAGGATATGGAAAACAATGGGGTTATGATGCCTGTCTTAGATTTATACTGCAAATATATTAAGCCAGGCAGATATGATGAAAATCTCATTGTAAGCGTCTTTATAAAGGAAAAACCCGGTATTAGAATAAAATTTCATTATGAAATCCATAATGAGCAGCAGGAATTAATTAATATAGGGAACACCACACTTGTTTTTGTGGATATAGAAAAAAACAAACCTTGCCATCCACCCGAAGACTTTAATAAAAGGATGGCACCCTATTTTAAATAGAGAAAATGAATTGGATTCACCATACTTTATTAAAGTTTAAACCATATGATTATTTTATTGAATGGACAAAAGCTGCAGTTCTACCTGGTTTTGGCTCTTTGCCATTATATACTGTAGCGGTTTTCTTTTTTCAAGAAATTGCGCGAGAATCCCTTTTAAATAAAGCTTCTTCCCTGTCCTACAATTTCTTATTAGCCATTTTCCCTGGAATTATCTTTTTATTTACTTTGATTCCTTATATACCTGTTGAGAACTTCCAAGAACAACTCTTATCATTTATAGCTTTAGTTCTTCCAGAAAATGCCTATGTAACCATCCAGACAACATTAGAAGATATTGTAACCAATCAAAACAGAGGTTTACTTTCTTTTGGTTTTCTGGCAGCATTATTATTTTCTACTAATGGATTAACTTCATTAATGACAGCTTTTAATAAAGCATCTTTAATTAGCGAAAACAGAGGCTGGATAAAACAACGTCTTGTATCTATCGCCTTAGCGTTTATGATAATTGTTGCCTTAGCTGTTGGAATGACCATAATTACCGTTTCAAGCTATATTTTCACATATTTTAAATCTTTATTGAATATAGCTGATAGCTTTTGGTTTAATATTATTGCTGTAACCCGCTGGTTTATTTTGGCTGCAATTTACTTTTTCACAGTTAGCATAATTTATAAATTCGGGCCATCCTCTTCTACAAAATGGAAGTTCTTCAGTCCGGGAGCCAGTCTGTCAACCGCTTTGGCAATTATCACTTTTTTAGGTTTCGCTTATTATATTAACCATTTCAATACCTATAACAAACTTTATGGTTCTATTGGAACTTTAATTGTTATTATGATATGGCTTTATTTGAACTCTTTAATACTACTAATTGGATTTGAATTAAACGCTGCTATAGAATTATCAAAACGTAGTATTAAAATAGTAAAACCACGCTTTAATTCATTTAAGATAGATTCCAAACGTGAAGAACGGTTAAAACGTTGGTAATTATTTATAAATCATCGCTTTTTAAAACATCCATTCAAGTAAAAAATTATAATTAAATTTAACTAATCCTTACCACAATCTACAATAATATGAGCAATAGAAAAGATTTTTTACAACAATCTGCCCTTTTAGCTGCCGGTCTTCTTTTTGCACCATCCTGCATTTCAGCCAAATCGAATATGAAAATTGGTTTACAGTTATATACTCTAAGAGAAATTATCGGACAAAATGTTCCTGGGGTAATTAAAAAAGTAGCTCAAATTGGCTATCAAAATGTTGAAACTTATGGCTTTTCTTCAAATGATCTATTTTGGGGTTTAAAACCAAAAGATTTTAAGTCAATTCTTGATGATAACAATCTGGTTAGCTCTAGTGGCCATTATAGCATCGAGGATTTTATCAGAACTGATAATAAAGAGGAATTACAACTCGCTATTGAAGCCGCGAAACATGTCGGACAAGAATATCTAACAGTTCCTTATTTATCAGAAGATTTAAGATTAACTGCCGACGACTTTCGAATGATCGCTGATAAACTAAATCAAGCTGCCGAGATGTGTAAAGAAGCTGATCTAAAACTTGCTTATCACAATCACGACTTTGAATTTAAAGACCTTGGTGATGGAGAGAGCGGATATAAAATCTTTCTTAAAAACACGGATCCAGATTTGGTTCAATTTGAAATGGATCTTTATTGGATTATACGCTCGGGGAACGACCCTTTGGTTTTATTTAATGAAAACCCGGGAAGATTTGTAATGTGGCACATTAAGGATATGGACAAAGCAAATCCTGAGATAAACACCGAAGTTGGCGCCGGTTCTATTGACTTTAAGTCTATATTTAAAGAGTCTAAACAATCAGGATTAAAACATATTTTTATGGAACAGGAAAACTTTAGCATGGATCCTTTTGAAAGTATAAAAGAAAGTCACGATTACATTAAGAAGGAATTAATATAAATCTATTGCCGTTTTTGCACCAACATTTTAATTTTTATATGTAGGGCTGCATACAGCAAAGTCATAAACGGACTTATATAATTAAATACTGCATAAGGAAGATAAGTTAGTGTATCCACTCCTAATACTCCCGCATTATATGCTCCACAAGTGTTCCATGGCACCAAAACAGAGGTAACTGTACCTGAATCTTCAAGAGTTCTACTTAAATTTTCAGGTGCTAAACCTTTTTTCTTATAAGCATCAGCAAACATCTTTCCTGGTACAACAATAGCCAAATATTGATCGGAAGCTGTAATATTTAATGCCAAGCAACTTGCTACTGTACTTGCAAATAAAGAAAAAACAGAGTTTGAGAGTTTCAATAGAGCACCGCTTATTCTTGATAAAGCTCCTATGGCTTCCATTACTCCACCAAAAACCATAGCACATAGAATCAACCAAATGGTTGGCAACATACCTGCCATACCACTTGCATTAAATAAATCTTTTAAAGTTTTATCATCGGTAGGAATATGCGTTGAAACTGTTATTGCTTTCATAATTCCGATGTAGCCCGATTTAAAATCTAAAGTTTCTACGCCTACCAATTGAGCTACCAATTGTGGTTGAAAAATAATAGCAAATGCTCCTCCCAATAGTGTTCCTATTAATAACGCAATTAATGGCTCAGTCCTTTTAACGATCATTAATATTACCAGAACCGGAACAATAAACAACCATCCACTAATATTAAACGTACTTTCTATCGAAGTTAGAATTGCAGAGGTATCGGAGCTTCCTTTAACATCTAAATTATATCCAATTATTATAAATACAATTACGGTGATTATTAATGTTGGAATCGTTGTAAGCAACATATAGCGGATGTGTGTAAACAAATCGGTTCCGGCCATTGCCGATGCTAAATTGGTAGTATCAGAAAGTGGCGAAATTTTATCGCCAAAATATGCTCCTGAAACTACAGCTCCAGCTACCATGCCAAGTGGAATACCCAAAGCTCCCCCGATTCCTATTAATGCAATCCCAACTGTTGCAGAGGTTGTCCAAGAACTACCCGTTGCCAGTGAAATAATCGAACAAATAATTACCGTTGCTGGCAAAAAAATTGAAGTATTCAATATTTGTAAGCCAAAATAAATCATGGCTGGTATAATTCCACTAATCAGCCAAGTTCCCGCCAACGCTCCAACCAATAACAATATGAGAATAGCGCCTGTCGTAGAATGAATATTTTTTCCAATCGCATCAATCATATCCACATACGAGGTTTTATTAAGAAAGCCAATTATTGCGGCTACTGCACCACCCAAAAGCAGAATAAATTGATTCGTACCACTTAAAGCATCATCTCCAAAAATATAAACGTTATAAGCTAACATGGCAATGAGAACTACTAATGGGACTAAAGCTTCCCAAATACTAAGTTCTCGATTCGTTTTTATATTTACATCCATTAAATGTTGCTATAAGTTCTCATGATTAACAATAATTTTTCAAAAGTGACTATTTAATGGTTAATATCCAATCATGTTTATTATTATTATCACAAAAACCTCCTATCTAATTTATCAATTAAACGTTCGCAATACAGTTATAGCTTAAATAAGAGAGAAACTCTGCACAATTTCCATTCTTTTTCTCTATCTTTACAATTAGTTGTAACAAAGGAAAGAAGTCACCAACGACTTAGAGTACCTGTTTTGAGTAATTATTAAAGTTTAAACGGTAATAGATTAACGATTCATTGTATCTCCCCGAAATTACTTTATTAAAAAACAAATAAACAGTATGTCATCCATAGTCAATCCAAAATTTACAAATAAACTGAAATTTAATAATAAAAATCAAACATCATTCTTTTCTGATGTTCGAAAAAAAGTAGATCTTTATTTTCTAGAAAAAGCAATCTCTAAAAAAGCAAATGGTGCTATGTGGGTAAAAGCGAGCATCTTCATATGTGGATTCTTTTTATTATACGCCTTAATTATCTCTAACCTTTTCGCTCCTTCAACTATGTTGCTATTTGCCGTATTATTAGGCATATTCAGCGCATTTATTGGATTTAATATTTGTCACGATGCTATACATGGCGCACTTTCATCAAACTCAAAAATTAATAAATTTTTCAGCACCCTATTTCATTTCATTGGAGCAAATCCCTACGTTTGGAATATAACGCATAATGTTGTACACCACACCTATACAAATATTGCAGGACATGATGAAGATCTTGAAATAGCACCGGGATTGATTCGTTTATCTCATGATGAAAAATTAACCAGGGCTCATCGATACCAGCATTGGTACGCATTTCCGCTGTATAGCCTTGCATCCCTTTCATGGATATTCCGTAAAGATTTTAAAAAATTCTTTCAGGATAAGGTTGGCGAACATCCCAATCCAAAACATCCAAAAATAGAGTATTTCAATCTTTTTTTCTTTAAGTTCCTATATTATTTTCTCTTCCTCATATTACCAATTCTACTCACTGATATCACTTGGTGGCAAGGCTTGATCGGCTTTATAGCGCTCCATTTTGCACAAGGTTTGGTTATGGGCTTAGTTTTTCAATTGGCTCATGTTGTAGAAGGAACAGAGTTTCCTACCCCTAATGTAGAAGGAAATATTGAAGATGCCTGGGCAGAACATCAAATGAGAACAACTGCAAACTTTTCGTTAAACAGTAAAATAGCTGCTTTTTTACTAGGAGGTTTAAATCAACAAGTTGAGCATCATTTATTTCCTAAAATTTGCCACATCCACTATCCGGCAATATCCGATATTGTAAAGGAAACAGCACATTTATATAAACTTCCTTACCTAGAAAATCCTACATTTCTAATTGCAATGAAATCACATATTAATATGTTGAAGAAATATAGTGTAGCCTAAACAATAAAACAATCAAAAATTTTCTATAGCATAAAAGCTCACTCCAAAGGCGAGCTTTTATGCTATAGGTTTAATTTTCATATAATTGAATTACTTTGCATAAAACTAATAGATTAGTTGAATAACTAATTTATTAGTTTTATCTTTGAAAGACATGAAAAAGAAAAAAGAAATTAGAGAACTAACGAAAGCAGAAGAGGAAATTATGCAGAAGCTTTGGGTTTTAGAAAAAGCTTTTGTAAAGGAGATCATTGAAGACTTACCTGAACCTAAGCCTGCATATAATACAGTTTCTACCATTATAAGAATTTTAGAAACTAAAGGCTTTGTAGCTCATGAAAGCTTTGGTAAAAGCCATCGCTATTATCCATTAATTGATAAAGAAGAATACAAAAACTTTGCTACAGGCAAATTGATTTCTTCATATTTTGATAATTCGGCAAAAAAGATGTTTTCATTCTTTTTAGAAAAGGAGAAACTGGATATCAAGGAGGTAGATAAAATTCTTAAAATGATAGACAAGGCAAGAAAAAAGTAGAAAATAAATCTTCAGTTATGAATTACTTACTATGGGCCAATATATATTTGGCAGTTTTGTATGTGTTTTATTGGATCTTTTTGAGAAAAGAAACCTTTTTTCAATTGAATAGATGGTACTTGCTTAGCAGCGCGTTACTTTCCTTTACCATTCCCTTATTAGACCTTAAATTATTTTCATTTGTGGCTGATTCTAAAATATTTTCTGTCACTGGTGCTACTGTACATATAAATCAAGTGGTAGTATCTAATAGCCCATATAATAGCTTACATATTCTATTATTTATCTATTTATCGGGTTGCCTGGTATCATTCATCTGGTTTTTATATCGGGTACTTCTAATTAAAAATAGTTTAAAAGTTTCTCATCCAGGTGATGCTTTTTCCTTTCTCAATTTGATACAGGTTGACCCGGGTTTAGCAGCTTATGAAACGATTATTGAACACGAACAGATCCATGTTAAACAATTCCATAGTTTAGATATTCTGTTTTTGGAGATTATAAAAATATTCAATTGGTTTAACCCTGTTATTTATTTACTTATCCGTTCATTAAAATTAACTCATGAATACATTGCTGACCAAGAAAGCAACGATTCTGAAAATGGCAGGATTGAATATGCAAACTTATTGGTAAGTCAAGTTTTTAATGTTCCTGTTCATTCGCTGAAAAATAACTTTTTTAATAAATCATTTTTAACAAAACGTATTGATATGCTATTTAAAAACAAATCAAAAAAATCAGTATTGATAAGATTCTCATTACTGATTCCCATTATGTTGGTTGCACTTGCTTTTCAATCTAAAAAGGAAATAATAGGGCAAGAACCATCAACAACAAGCAATAAAAACCATCAACAACGTGATGAATCTAGTAGCGACACGCTTATCTTCACACAAACAGAGGTAATGCCTATCCCGCCAGGTGGTTTCCAAGGATTTTACCAGTATATAGGTGAGAATTTTACTTATCCTAAAGAAGCCATTGCGGCAAAATTAGAAGGAAGAATGCTGATTTCTTTTATTATTGAACCAGATGGCAGCTTATCAAATATAAAAAGTATTAAAAATTTAGGTCATGGTACTGCCGAAGAAGCAATTAGAATGCTAAAAGCCAGTCCAAAATGGACGCCAGGCATACAGAATGGCAGAGCTGTTAGGGTGCAATTCGTTTTACCTATTCAGCTTAATAAGAAAAAAGAAATTGAAAATTCTATGGATGAAAAATCGTCGTCTGATATAACAAGCGAAGGTATGGAAACTACTTAAGCCAACTATAAAATTGATATTCAGGGATCAGTGCAAAAAGTTGTGGACTAGCCAGTGTATTACGCATAGATATTGGTCAGTCTGAACAGAAAATACTTCACGTCGCGTACCCCTCTTAGACTGGACCGGAAGGCTTTTACTTTCGCATTGAAAGACTCGGCTGCGGCATTAGTTGAGCGGTTATCGAAGTAATTCAGGATAGTTTTATAGTGGTTTTGAATGGTGCGCGATATGGTATTAAACGCCCTGAACCCTGCCTGCCTCACCTTTTCGTGCCAAAGGGCCAGACGTGTCATCCCATAGATTTTCTCTTCGGTATTTTCAAAGATATTGCTTAACTCCATGGAGAGGTTATAAGCTCTTTTAAGGTCAGGATACCGCTCAAACAAGATCTGTGCACGCTTTTTCTGGTTCTCAGTCCAACGGGAGGCCCGCTTGTAAAGAACATAGCGGCTACGGGCCAGCAGCTGCTTCACGCTATCTCCGTTCTCCAGCAATTCGGCTTGAAAGCTTTGACCCTTCCTGCGGCACTTCTCAATGGCCGTATTCTCCTGGTCGAGCGCTTCCCAGCGATATTTGATGCGCATCTCCTGCAGAGCCTCCACAGCCAGTTTCTGCACATGGAAACGGTCCGTTACCCGGCTTGCCAAAGGGAAGCTCCTTCGTACAATCAGATCCATGCTCCCCGACATATCCAGGGTTACCTCGAATACCCGGTTGCGTTTATTTAGCGGGATCTTACAAAGAACCTCGATTACTTTATCGGCCTTAGTGCCGGCAACGATGGCCACGATCGAACCTTTCCTTCCCTTGGCCGCTTTGTTGGTAACGATGGTGTAAAGCTCCCCATGGGACAGGCAGGTCTCATCAATAGAGAGCTTGGCCCCTAAATTTTGGGGAAAAAGCACATACTGATGAGCATGCTTCCGTTGCTCCCAACTAGTGAACTGGCTTAGGTTACTCTTGTAGTTTCGCTGTAGTTTTCGGCCCTCTACTCCATGAAAGGCACCGACCGTTTCAATGCTACAGGGCTGGGTATCGATTGACTTCTTTTAAAAAAGCCGCGAATTCCTCAGTCATTCGCGTACCTTTTGCTATCAGATTCCAATCCCTGTAGACCACTTTACCCGTCTCTGTTTCTACCCACCGTCTCCGTTTAATCTTCAGGTATACGCGTTGCCCGCGGATCGGGAAATCCTGAACATCAATACTCTTAAAGAACCCCTTGGATAATAACTTTTGACCCGTAAATTCCGCAGGAACGACATTCAATTCTTCAAGGGTGATGTGAAGAATACCGTCTGCTTCCCGGATGTCGGACAAATCAAAATGCTCTAAAAGAAAAGAGGGAAGAATATAGTGTAATAACTGGGTAAACCTATCGGACATGGGAACTGAATTTTTCGCCGAAAATAAGAATTTATTTTGTTCGCTCCGCAACTTTTGGTCTTGATCCATACAAACTGAGAAAATGCCCGTAAACAAAAAGAGCCTGCAATCATGATTTATGATACAGGCTCTTTTTTTGGGTGGATGATGGGGCTCGAACCCACGACCCTCGGTACCACAAACCGATGCTCTAACCAACTGAGCTACAACCACCGTGATATTGGATTGCAAAACTAAACAATAAATCAATATCTCCAAAATTATTCTCATCATATTCTAACAAATATTTTTACTGCAAATCTTTTAAAGTTTATCCGTTAATTTGCAAAGGATTATGGACTGGAAAAATACGATCAATAGTTTCAAACAGTATTTGCAGCTCGAAAGATCTTTAGCTAGCAATTCCGTTTTGGCCTATATTATGGATGTAGAAAAACTATTTTCCTTTAGTTTGACTCAGGAGATAACCAATCCAATTAAACTTGAAACAAAGCATATTCAGTTATTCTTAGTTTGGCTAAATGATTTAGGAGTTTCGAGTACTTCTCAAGCAAGAATATTATCTGGAGTTAAAGCTTTTTTCACCTACTTAGCTATTGAAGGAGAAATCAAACAAAATCCTGCAGAATTAATTGAAGCTCCCCGATTGAGCAGGAAGTTACCCGACTTCTTACACGTAAACGAAATTGAAGAAATAATTAATGCTATTGACCTATCGCAGCAAGAAGGTTTGCGGAATAAGGCTATTATAGAAACTTTATATGGATGTGGATTAAGAGTAAGCGAATTAACTAATCTTAAAATGTCCGATCTGTTTTTCAAAATTGATTTTATAAAAGTTGTCGGCAAGGGTAACAGGGAACGCCTAATTCCAATTGGAAGCGCAGCCATAAAAATGATAAAGCTTTATATTCACGAAGTTCGTATGCATCAACCAATAAAAGCAGGATTTGAAGACTTTGTATTTTTGAATCGTCGGGGAAGAGCTTTAACCCGAGTAATGATTTTTCTGATCATAAAAGATCTTGTGAGTAAAACAACAATTAAAAAGAAAGTCAGCCCTCACACCTTTCGCCATTCATTTGCTACACATTTGATTGAAGGTGGCGCTGATTTACGTGCTATTCAAGAAATGCTTGGACATGAAAGCATAACAACAACTGAAATATATACACATCTTGATAAAGCTTATCTGCAATCTGTTATAACGTCTTTTCACCCAAGGCCTTAACAATTAAGATAATATTCATTTGCAACTTAGTTTAATTTAACTGATCTTTGCAGAAGTTTTATAAGAAATGTCAAGAAAAAATTTAATACATAAATTTATTGCATTCTTGTTGGTGTTTACTTTAGCATATGTGCAAACTGTGCTGATAAACCATCAATCACATCATAATACATTACATTCTCATAAATCTTCAAATACGCAGGTTGATTCATTCATTGTAAAATGTATTGTTTGCGATTATGTATTTAACAAGCGATCTGAACCAGCTTTACTTGGCTCTATAAGTGTTTTAACAATCTTTTCAAAAACTATTATATCTTTTAGCACTGAAGAGTTAATACATCCTTCTTGTGCTTTTCACAATGAGCATACCAATAAGGGCCCTCCTACTGTTTAAATTCCTGCCTTAATCAATCAATCTGTTTATTCAAACAGGTTGTATAATTATCCATTTGTTTCCATTGTTTTTACAAAAAGCATACGGAAAATAAATACATGTATTTATTTAATCTATAACCAATGCTGTTCTTAAGAAAGTACTTCCTTCTTTTTATCTTATTATTTCCGTTTTACTCACAGGCACAGTCCAATTGTAATTTTTCATTTAAAGGCAGAATATTGGATGCTGATACCAAATTACCTTTAGCAGGCTCAAGCATCCACCTATTACAAGGTAACTTAAAAACACAGTCGGATGGCCATGGCTTCTTTAGTTTTGAGAAATTATGCTTGGGAAATTATACATTGCAGATTAGTGCCCTAGGGTTTAAGAATAAAGAGATAAAAATAAAGCTGTCAGAAAATAACCGGAATTATGATATCTCTTTAGAGCATGCAGACATTGTTTTACATGATGTAGAGATAATTGGCCATTCCACCGCTGTAAAAACAACAGCCACATCAAATACCCTTAATAAAAGTGAGCTAGCAGAATCAAAAGGTTCTGTTATAGCAGAAATACTACAAAATATTCCAGGAGTGACCATGTTGCAAACAGGAGCAACAATCGCAAAACCTGTTATTCATGGAATGCATAGTAACCGGGTCTTAATGGTTAATAATGGAATAAAGCAAGAAGGACAACAATGGGGTGCAGAACATGCACCTGAGATAGATCCTTTTATAGCTTCAAAAATCACGGTCATTAAAGGTGCAGAATCTGTGCGTTATGGTGCAGAAGCAATTGGTGGTGTAATTTTGGTAGACCCAGCTTCCTTACCCATTAATTCAGGTCTTAGTGGTACTTTAGATCTTGTGGGAAGTAGCAACGGAAGAACAGGAACTGCCTCAGCTATGCTTGAAAGCAGTGTCAAAAGCATACCGGGTTTAGCATGGCGTGCTCAAGGTACATTTAAACAGGGCGGAAACTTAAAAACTGCGGATTATTACTTAAATAATACCGGTGTCAAGGAAACCAACTATTCAGCGGCGCTTTCCTATCGTACCAGCTCTGCATATGTTGATGTTTATTATAGCCACTTTGATACTGATCTTGGTATTTTTGAAGGAGCACATATTGGATCTTTAGAAGATCTTAACTCTGCAATTGAAAATGGAAGACCATTTACTGATGGTGAGTTCACTTATGACATCGACGTTCCAAGGCAATCTGTTACACATGATTTGATTAAGCTAAAAATTCATAAAGATTTAAAACAAGGTGGACAACTGGATTTTCAATATGGCTTTCAACGAAATGCCCGACAGGAATATGATATCCGCCGTGGGGATAGAAGCGACATACCTGCGCTTGATTTGGTTCTGAATTCACATAGCTTGGATTTTACTTATGACAAAATAAACACAAGAAGTTTACGAACAGTTTTAGGTTTAAATGCCACAGCAATCGTTAATAATAGCATTCCAGGCACTCAAGCAACACCACTGATTCCAAACTATGACAGCTTTGGCTTAGGAGCATTTGTCATTGAACGATTGGTACGAGAAAACTATGAACTAGAGGCTGGCATCCGCTATGATTTTAAAACATTGGATGCTGCAGGCTATAGAAATCAGGAGCTATACGGTAGAAAACAGGATTACCATAATGTTTCGGGATCTTTAGGTGTAGTATGGAGACCTAAACAGCATTGGGATCTGCGCAGCAATATCGGGCTTTCGTGGCGACCACCCACTGTAAATGAATTATATAGCAATGGTTTGCATCATGGGTCTGCTTCTATTGAAGTAGGAGACGATAACCTAAAAAGTGAACAGGGTTATAAATGGATCAATACATTTCATTTTGGGCAAGACAATCTCAATATAGAAATAAGTGCCTATGCCCATTACTTGAATAATTATATTTATCTAGATCCTACCGGTGAAATACAAGAGAGTCTACGGGGCGCATTCCCGGTCTTCCACTATAAACAGACGAATGCCTTGTTTTTAGGAACAGATGTTTCGGCGACTTATCTTCTTCCGTATGGCTTTGAATACATGGTCAAAGGTTCATTGTTAAGAGCGGATGATACCAAACACGAACAAAACTTACCTATGATTCCATCCAGTCGTTTGGATAACCGGCTTCGGTATAGCATAGTTACAAAGAATAAAGACTTTACAGAATCATTTTTGCAAATTCAATATTCTACGGTTTTCAAACAAACCAGGTATAATCAAGAAACAGACTTTGCGGAAGCTCCGCCAACGTACAGTTTGTTAAGCCTTAGTGGAGGATCAAAATTTAATATCGACTCTAAGTCTGTTGGATTAACTGTATCAGCCAATAATATACTCAATACTTCCTATAAAGAATACATGAACCGCTTCCGTTATTACGCGCATGACTTAGGCAGGAATATTACACTTCGACTATCTTTTAACTTTTAATTTACATTTTAACTTTAAAACTATTCCAATGAAAAAAAATCAATTATTATCAGTTTTAGCGATTGCTCTTTTATTTGCAATCAGTTTCTCATCTTGTTCTAAAAATGACCCAGTCCCAGAAGTTGATCAAGAAGAATACAATGCAGTTCAAATTGTATTACAGCACGGAGAAATTGCAAATGACAACTTTATAGCTTCAGGCGAAGAAACTATAATCAATTTTACAAAAGATGGAATTCCTACCCCAAAACATGTCCATATTACAGAAGGGGAATCTTACCGCATGAAAATTAATCTGCTTTCCAACGGTGAAAATATTAATCAGGAAATTATAGATGAAGCAAATGTACATCAATTTTTCTTTTTAGGAGCACCTGAAGGTTTATTTGATTATAAATACGAGGATGCCAACATTGGCTTACAAGGTATTTTAAGCGTATTGGGTCATGCTGATTCAGCATTTGATTTTAATATTATATTACGTCACGGCCTTAATAAAAACCATGCTTCTGCTCAGACATGGAATAGTAAAACCTATGTTCAGGCAGGTGGTGCAGATGATTTAAATATGAAAGTGGAACTTCACGTTACTGCAACTGATGCAGAACACAATCACTAATTATTCGCTTAAGATTTTCAATTAAAGGGAGGCGGTTTAACCGTCTTCCTTTTTTATTTTTCTCCCCAACGATAGCTATCAAGTGAAAGCCCAGCTAATTGTAAAGCACGATCCACAACAGTTGCTGCAAGTTCTTCAAAGTTTCTGGGTAGGCTGTAAAAAGAAGGACTGGCTGGGCAGATAACCCCTCCTGCTTCAGTAATCAGCTTCATATTTTGTAAATGAATTAGATTATATGGGGTTTCTCTGGCAACTAGAATTAGCTTTTTACGTTCTTTTAAGATGACATCAGCTGCCCTACTAACCAAATCATTTGACATTCCATTTGCAATTCTACCAATTGTTCCCATAGAACAGGGACAAATAATTAAGCTTTCATAGCCAGCTGAACCAGAAGCAAATGGTGCAAAAAAATCATTAGCATTATAAAAAACAAAGGGATAATTTTTATAATCTGAGTTACCAAGTTCTAATTCCCATACTGTTTTGGCATTATTTGACATCACAACGCCTATATCTGATAGTTGTTTTTTTAATTGAACCAGCCTATCAAATAAGACTTTAGCATAAATAGATCCACTTGCACCGGTAATAGCAACTATAATTTTCTTTTTCTGCATAATAAATCGATAAGCAAATTCAAAGCTATAATAAATAAGTACCGATTACAAATAGAATAATCGTTGCTCTCCAAAAAACAGCATTGGTTTTCTGTAGTTAAATCCTTAGTTTTGCTATTCTATGACAGTCCTTTTATTAGTACTTTTAGGATTAGTGGTTGGTACATTTGGAACAATGGTGGGCGCTGGTGGGGGCTTTATTTTGGTTCCTATCCTTTTGTTGATCTATCCCGATAAAGATCCCGAAATCATAACAAGTATCTCTTTAGCGGTTGTATTCCTAAATGCAAGCTCTGGCTCCATAGCATATGCATTAAAAAAACGGATTGATTATAAATCGGCTTGGTTATTCTGCATAACAACCCTTCCTGGTTCTGTTTTAGGGGCTTTAGCTACTTCTTATATTTCAAGAAAAACCTTTAACTTAATATTCGGAATCATCTTACTTATATTGGCTATTGTATTAATTATAAAACCAACGAAAACCATTCAAAAACACGAAGGGAAGGAAAAGAAATCCTTCTGGAGAATGGCCCGATATCTAATAGATATTGATGGGGTTAGGCATATTTATCGCTACAATCTCCTCTTAGGAATTATATTAAGCTTTTTTGTAGGTTTTGCATCTAGCCTTTTGGGAATTGGCGGTGGGATTATTCACGTACCTGCTATGGTTAACTTATTAAATTTCCCGATCCATATTGCTACAGCAACTTCCCATTTCGTATTGAGCTTAATGGGTTTAAGTGGGAGCTTGGTACATTATTTTAAAGGGGATTTACAAGAAGGGGTGTATCAAATTATATGGCTTGGAATCGGCGTAATAATTGGCGCACAAATAGGTGCACGGTTCTCAACAAAAATTAAAGGGAAAATAATTATCCAATGCTTAGCGGTTGCTCTATTAATTGTTTCTATCCGTATTTTATGGACAGCTTTTGGGTGATTTATTTTTAATCGTTAATTTTGTTTCCATATTTTTAACTATAATTGAAATCATTATTCTATGTTTAGGATGAAGGCTAAGAAATAAATATTATGAGTTTAAGCTTATTGGAAGAATACATAGAATCTGGAGATGCTTTCGCAATGGATAATTTATTGCATAATAATCCAAGCTTAAGCAAACAGCAAACAAGTCACGATATTTCGCCTCTATTGCTAGCTTGCTATTATCATAAACCTCAAATCATTAAAGTTCTTTTAAAACATATTGACAATGTTGATGTCTATGAAGCTGCAGCTACTGGATTAATGTATGAGCTTTCTGAAATTATAGATAGTGATCCATCACAACTTTCATCCTATTCTGATCATGGTTTTACAGCTTTAGGAATGGCTTGTCAATTTGGAAATGAAGATATTGTGAGGCACTTGTTATTAAAGGGGGCCGATCCTAACCAAAACTCAAATAATGGCTACAATGTCAATCCGTTATTTACTTCAATCAGTTCAAATTTTGAGGCAATTGCAAAGCTATTAATTGAAGCGGGTGCAGAAGTTAATATTATTCAAGCAGGAAACTTAACACCGCTTCATGCTGCCGCTGAAAATGGGAATATCGAAATGCTAATTTTGCTTCTGGAAAATGGTGCTTATGTACACATAAAGAACGATAATGGACAAACTCCGTCAGACTTGGCAGCTGCAAAAGGACATATTGAAATTGCAAAAATCTTAGGGATTTAAAAATCGCATAGTCTATTATGCGTACGTTTAACATAATTTCTTACGTCTAAAACAATTCCTGCTAAAAGATAAAAAATAACCGGGAAACCAACTGCAAGGAAAGAACTATAAATAAAAAACAAACGAATTTTTGAAATGGAAATTCCAAAGCGTTCACCCAAGTAAGAACATACTCCAAACGAACGTTTTTCTAAAAATATCATTAAGCTATTCATTTTATGTTTTTTTTATAATTTGAGAACCTATCTCACAATACAAACAACGCTTCCTGTCACAATAAATTGTTTTTAAATGTTTTAATGCCTGTGTTTCGGCCGCTGATTCGACTCTGATACCTAATTCTTTATATCGTTGAATAATTCTATTATTTTCAGGCTTTATACTCTCTAAAAATGCAATACAACGATCAATATAATTATCATTGCTTGCATATCTCCCATAAGAAAACAACAGAACAGCGATTGTATTTATAAAAACAAGTTCAATAGTCTCTTTCCCTAATTGAGTACTGTGTTTAGCAGTTACCTTTTGAAAATGATAATGTGTAGACCAATACTCAGTAACTCTTAGAGCATTAAAGCGTATTTTCCACAAATTTAAGTTTTCTGTTTCAATAATTAGGGCAAAAAAATGATTTATTTCAAAACAAAAAGCCGCGAATTGAGCTAAACGGAACGTTGGAAAATTTGATGGTCGCATTCGAAGAAATTTCCAGTTTGTATTTTCAATGGGTTTAAGCTTATGTATTTTACGTAAAAAGTTATATTCTTTTTGAAGTCGTTTAGGATATTCTTCGTGGAATCGTTTGCCCTCAAGCATACCTGCTTGTCCGAACAATAAAGCTTCTACTGCTATTCTATTCTGTCTATATTTCCTTATTAAACTTAAAGGTAATGATCTGGCTAATTGCTCAAAAGCTTCTGCATTCACGTTGAATCCAAAATTCCGGGCCATAACAATATAAGAAACCTCTTCCCAATTTCCTTGATATTCTTCCAAAAGCTTGTGTATATAGGCTGCTTTTGAAATCATTCTTTCAATCAAAATTCGATTAAGCCACTGATGAATATAAAATGGGTCAACTAAACGTATTAATTTCTCACATGGAATCCAATGTTGATTTCTTTCTATTAAACTGTATTTATTTAAAACTTTCGTATTAATGAGAGGGCTAAGTACCAATGTTTCCGGGATAGTTCCATCCTCCCGTTTAATTTCTATATCGTATTGATTCACAACATGAAGAATAACATTATTATAAGTCGGATTAAATTGATGCTTGTGAATGCACCAATCGGAGGAAGATTGATGAATCTCAACATTACCCACCCAATCCATTCCATTGATATTTAAAATAGCATTCTCAAAATCTGCACCTTCATTGAAATTCTGATATCCAACTTTTTTTATTCGCAACTTCTTTCCTGATAGTGTATGAAGTTCCGTTTGCTTGAAAAGTCTAAATTTCCAAATAAACTGAAGTATATTCTCAGATATTTTCATATTGATGAAGATAATTATAAAAAAACTAGACAGAATTAATTCTTAAACAATGCTATTATTGTTAGATTTTACAGGTTATATGGTTCATAAGTTGAACCTTATTAGGAAGGAAATTCTCAAATCAAATAAAACAAGTATATTTACTTTATGGAAACATTAAAAGTAACCACATTCCAAGCCTATTTATTTTGGGAAAATACAGAGAAAAATTTAGATAACCTTTCATTACGATTGTCGTCATTACGAACCTCCACAGATATCATTATCTTACCTGAAATGTTCAATACTGGCTATACAATGAATGTTGAAAAATGTTCAGAAGAGATGAATGGTATTACTATGCAATGGATGCATAACCATGCTAAAAAGTATGCATGCGTTGTTGTAGGGAGCTTAATTATAAAGGAAAACTCCAGCTACTATAATCGTTTAATTTGGATGCATCCAGACGGAACATATAAAAAATACGACAAACACCACCTATTTGGTTTAAGCAAAGAAAAAGAATTATTTACAGCTGGTAGCGAACAAATTGTGGTTGAACTTAAAGGCTGGAAAATCCGTCCACTGATTTGTTATGATCTGCGATTCCCGGCTTGGTCAAGAAATCTAAATAGGCAATATGATATACTATTATATATCGCAAGTTGGCCCGATTCTAGAATTGAACATTGGCAGAAATTAATCCCAGCAAGAGCTATTGAGAATCAAGCTTTTGTAATTGGTGTAAATCGGGTTGGCTATGACGGAAACGAGATTTATCATTCGGGTGGTTCTATGTGCATATCCCCTTCCGGTGAAGTAGTATATTATAAACCTGAAAATGAAGATTTGTACACTTTTACAATTTATCCAAAAGATTTAATTGAGAATAGAAAGGAATTCCCCTTTCTGACTGATGCTGATCAATTTAAAATAGAAGAATAATTATTGATACGGACGTTCCAAAATCGCCTTAATTATAATAGCTTCACGCAAATCAAAATGAAATGATCGCTTTTCCAATTCAAGGTTATGGACTTCAAGCGCCTCGGTCTCAAGCCGTTTAATTTCTGTCCGTTTCGCGCTTCTAATTTCACTGGCTTTTTTCAATACGCCATCCTCATCATATGTTGACAACCTTCTATATTCTGCTAACAGGCTAGCAGGCCTCTCTGTTGGAACATATTTTTCTGGCTTATAGAATGTTTCATAATGAGGTTCAACGTAAGTTTGACTGTATGGTTGCTCCACAGGCTTTGTAGCTTCAACCAAAGGCTTCTCTGGTGGATGGGCAGGTTTCTTGTTTTGTGTTTGACGTTGTAATAGCTCTTCTAACCAATCTCTTTTTTCGGGATTGTGTTCGCTAGGAGGCACAGGTCTGGTATTTGGTCTTCCAAGATTTCGCTTGGCAGCTTTTTCTTGTTCCTTCTTATAGCCCAAATAAGCCTGAAGAATAAAAAAACCAACAGTTAAGAGAATGGGAATAATAATGTCCATGTTTTAAAGATACAATATTTTATTAATTTCGCTTTCAATTCAACCTACTCATTTTTAAATGCAATTAACCCGTCTCGACATAAAGGGCTTTAAAAGTTTCGGAGATAAAACTACAATTCACTTCAATAATGGAGTAACGGCAATTGTGGGCCCAAATGGTTGTGGAAAATCGAACGTGGTTGATGCGATACGATGGGTGTTGGGCGAACAAAGTACTAAAAACCTACGTTCCGAAAAAATGGAGAATATTATCTTCAATGGAACAAAAACAAGAAAAGCTGCACAACTTGCCGAAGTATCGTTATCCTTTAATAATACAAACAACGTTTTACCAACTTCTTTTTCGCAGGTAACCATTACACGTAAATTATATCGGAGCGGTGAAAGTGAATATCGGTTGAACGATGTACAATGCAGATTAAAAGATATAACGGATCTATTTTTAGATACCGGTATTGGGTCTGACTCTTATGCAATCATTGAATTGAAAATGGTTGATGAAATCATTAATAATAAAGACAATTCCCGTAGAACCTTATTTGAAGAAGCCTCTGGAATATCAAAATATAAAATTCGAAAAAAACAAACCTTTAATCGTTTAAAAGAAACTGAATTCGATTTAAATAGAATTGAAGATTTATTACTTGAAATTGAAAAGAATTTAAAAAGCTTAGAATATCAAGCTAAAAAAACTGAACGCTATTACCGTCTAAAAGACCAATATAAAACCAGTAGTATCGCCTTAGCTTCTTTGAGAATATCTGGATATAGATATGATCTTCACCTGATTAAAGAAAAACAAAATGCGCAACAGAAACAAAACAATGAAGTCTCTGCTGGAATCTCGGCATTAGAAGAATCAATTCAAAGACTTAAAGGAGACCTTCTAATTGAAGAAAAGAATTTAACAACGCAACAGAAAGCTCTTAATATTGAAAATTCTAAAATTCAAAATTATGAGACCGAGAAAAAGATAAAGAATGAACGATTGCGTAATCTGAATGAAAAAAATGAGCGTTTAAACAAAGAATTAGTTCAAGACAACCAGCAATTTAACCATATAAAATACAGTTTAAACCGAGTAAAGGAAGAACTATATAGTGAATCGGAAAAACTAGAAATAGTAGAAAAAACTCTTCAAGACAAACAAAAAGAGGTTGAAATTTTAAATAATCAGCAGAAAGTAGTCAAAAAGGATCTTGATGAGGTGCTAAATGAAAAGAATATTGCTCAAAATCAACTTTATGAATTTGAAAAATCCAATGCAGTATTATTGATCCAGATTGATGCGTTAAAACAAGAAAGCCAAAAGAATTATGCAGCTAATGAAAGTCGGGAAAGTGAATTAAACTCCTTTGACAAAGCAGTCACTGAACTAAAAATCAGACTTGAAACACTTCAAGATAATTATGACTTCTTTATCACAGAAGAAAATAGTTTAGAAAATCAGCTAAAAGAAACGCAACAACGAATTGAAGAGCTGGCTACACAAAGTAATCAAGAAACAAGGTTGTTGGATGCACGGAAAAATGAATATAACCTTACAAAATCTTTAGTAGATAATTTAGAAGGCTTTCCTGAATCCATTCGTTTCCTTAAGAAGAACCCAAAGTGGAAAGTGAATGTCCCTTTGTTTTCTGATATATTATATTGCCAGGAAAGTTACCGCGTAGCTATTGAAAACTACCTGGAACCTTATATGAACTATTACGTTGTTGAAGATAGCAGCGATGCGTTGACTGCCATACAGTTGCTTAACGATTCTGCAAAAGGCAAAGCTGGCTTCTTTATTTTAAATAGAATTACCGCCAATTACGCAGAAACTGAAAATAAAGATCATTTAATTCCTGCCTTAACAATTATTGATGTTGAGAAGAAATACCAGGCTCTTTGTCAGCAATTATTGAAAAACGTTTATTTTGAAAGGGAAAATAAAACTGTCTTGCAAGATCATAGATTACCTAATGATGAGATTGTAATACTTGATAAACACGGACTGTTTATTAAAAAAATTCATAGCATTTCTGGAGGCTCAGTTGGTTTGTTTGAAGGAAAACGGATTGGAAGAGCAAAGAACCTTGCTAACCTACAAATTGAAATCAATAAATTGCTAAAAAACCAAAAGTCATTTGAAACCTACCTCCAATTGGAAAGGAATAAATTGGAATCCTTAAAAAGCAATTCGCGGAAAGATCAAATTCAAGAAACACGTCTTCAAATTAATCAGCTTACAAATGAATTGATATCAGTTCAAACGAAACAGGAACAATATCAACATTTTATTGCGCACAATAAAAGTCAGAAAGAAAACATTGACCAGAAAATTAAAGAATTTGAAGTTGAACGGAATAAGAAAGAGATTGATTTAGAGAATCAAAAGAATTCTGTTGGATTATATAATGAAAAGATTAATTTACTACAGAAAGAATATACAATAAGCGTTGAATTGCATTCTGAACAGTCTTCTCTATACAACCAACAAAACATCGGCTTCCATCAGCAAAAGAACAAGATTTCTAGTTTAGAAAAGGATTTAGAATATCGCGAAATCCAACTGGATAATATAGAAAACCGAGTTAACCAGCACCATGAAGAAATTGAAAAGCTAAAAATATTACTACAAGAAGTAATTCAGCATGTTGACCTTTCAGATGGTGAATTACAATCCATGCTTGAGCAAAGAGATACCCTTACCAATGGTTTAAATGATATTGAAAAAAAGTACTATTCTTTAAGAAAAGACATTAGCGATTTAGAGGATCGTTTAATTACTTCACGACGAAATAAAGAAAAATCAGATTTGCTCTTAAATGAATTAAAAGAAAAATCTAATGAGGTTAAATTAAGCCTAAGTGCAGTTTCTGAACGACTTCTTGTGGAATTTAATTTAGAGCTTAAAGATTTGAATGATTATACAACTATTGAAGAAGATGAACAAGAACTTAGAGAAAGGACAAGCCGATTAAAAAAACAGTTGGATGATTTTGGCGCAATAAATCCTTTAGCGATGGAATCTTTTAAAGAAATGGATGAGCGCTATCAGTTTATTAGACAAGAAAAAGAAGATTTATTGGAAGCAAAAGAGGCATTATTAAAAACTATTAAAGAAATTGACGATACAGCCAGGGAAAAATTCATGGCAGCTTTCAACGAGGTTCGTGAAAACTTCATCCAGGTTTTCAGATCTCTTTTTAGTGAAGAAGATACTTGCGATATCATTTTAACCAATCAGGATAGTCCCTTAGAATCGGATATCCAAATCATTGCAAGACCGAAAGGAAAAAGACCCCTCTCAATAAACCAACTATCAGGAGGAGAAAAGACCTTAACTGCAACTGCACTGCTCTTCTCTTTATACCTATTAAAGCCTGCACCATTTTGTATATTCGATGAGGTAGATGCTCCACTTGACGATACAAATATTGATAAATTCAATAATATAATCAGAAAATTTTCAAGCCGTTCTCAGTTTATCATCGTTTCACATAATAAAAGAACGATAGCAAGTACCGATATTATTTATGGTGTAACAATGATTGAACCGGGTATTTCAAGACTAGTTGCGGTAGATATGCAGGACTTAGTAATCGATAGCAATTAAACTACTCAATGGCAATAGTATACCACCCTTAATTTGTAAATATTTATCAGTTAATGACCAAACGGTAGTTTCTATTCGTTTAGGACCTTCTTGAGTCATAAATGTAATACTTGTTTTTGATTTAAATTCATTACCTAAACGAAGTGCATTACGAAGTTTAGATTGAAGTTCTAAACTATGATCAATAGGAGCATCAATAACTTTATACTGATATAAATTTTCTTTTTCTATTAACTCTGTTATCACTTGTTTTTCCATACTAAACGATATTAATTACTTACTTATTTGCCAAGTAAATTTATATTAAAAAATGCATTTATTGAATTAATGGCTTCTTTTCTTTAGCAAATAGCTTA